>Ga0307991_1001286_pt1 | contig 17669 bp, 14 predicted proteins | sample EllFjometagen131_FD_203146 | JGI IMG/M metagenome (GOLD analysis project Ga0307991, IMG submission 203146) | Marine microbial communities from Ellis Fjord, Antarctic Ocean - #131 | ecosystem: Environmental > Aquatic > Marine > Unclassified | place: Southern Ocean | collected 2014-10-08
ATTTTGAGAAAATCTTCTTCCGTATAATCCCTCATCTCTAAATCACCCCTGGTTATTTTTTTAGGGTTAATATATCCTTTTTGTTCCAGGTAGTATAATTTATGTCTAGGAATGTTTATTTTTTTTAAGAGATCGGATGTCTGCATTTTTATTTCACCTACGATATTTAAAAATAAATTTATTTTTCTACAGTTTAACTTAAAAAAAATGATGTGTCAAATGTTGTTTATATAATAAAAAGCGGAGAGAAAAAATATAGGGCTTAATTATTTTATAATATTAAAGTCTTTAACTTTTTTCTTATTTGAAATGATTTAACGATATATTAATATTAATAATTTAATGTTGCATTTTTTCTCTTGCAACTTGTCGGATCTTTTCTTTTATTTTTTCTTTATAATTTTTCCCCACTACATCAAAAAGATTTAATAGTTCTTCAAAAGTATTTTCGCCGCCTAAAAAGTTCCAATACTCATCGCCAATTAAAAATTCCTTGCCTCTTTCAAGTAAGCCTTGTTCTGTAAATCTTTCATATGGTTTAGGATGATAAGGATTATATGGAAATGCTAGAAAATATTTTATGGGCTTTCTTCGGCGTGCAACCCATTCTAGTATTTTTGATTTAGATTTAGTAAAAACATCAATATTTGGCTTTACTGTTTTAATTTCAAAATAATGCTCCTGGCCATCTCTAAGCATGTAAAAATCTGCAATCCTACCTTCATTTTGAACTGTCCCATTCTTTGCCGAAGCTTTTAATACTAGCTTTAATTCTTCCTCATGGTTAACATTCTTTTCTTTATTTCTTAATTTACGAATGATATCACTGATTACTGATTTTTGTTCCCGGGACAAAACTCCTCCTATATCATATTTGGTAAAGCATTCATCAGCTGTTTCTTCGGCAATAATTTTAGAAACATCTTCGTAAATAGACATTCCTAGAGTCGTAGCCAATGAATGAATAAAAGAATAAGAAGCCACTTTTTCGCTATCCTGGATCAATCTAGCTAAAAAAGGCATAGAACGACTTTCACGGGCATACCGTTTTAGTTTTTCTTCAATTTTCCGTTCCAATAAAGCAGATATTATATCTTTTTGATTTTTAGATAAAGGCATATAATATATTTACTCCCTTCCGTTTTTTATATGAAAGATTATCTCTGAATAGGGTGATTTACCCCTTTCGGTTCTATTTAATACAGGTCTCTTAAATTTATTAGCTATTTTCATGTCCGATTTTCTAACAATATCGGGATAAAGATTATATTTATCATTGGCCACGAGAAATATATTAAAATCTCTGATCATATATTTTCTACAATTAAGAAGAACTTCAGAAATACCCTTAATATAGGATTCCCGGGCATCTTTTCCCTGCCCTTTATATAAGGGACCTATTTCAAATGGGTCATTTCTTTTGAGTCCAAAAAGATCATAAGCATAAGCATGCTGTTCATGATAATCAATCTGACCTACATAAGGGGGTGAGGTAAATATTCCTTTTATTTTTTGTTTTTTAAGAAGTTTATAAAAATCTTTATTTTGTTCTTTTATTTTGGAAAATATATTAACAGTACGAGAATCTTCAGATATTAACGAAAAATAAGAAGAAGTTTTTAAGGAATTATATTCACTTAAGCGCCTTATTGTATCATTAGCATATCTTTTAAACCAGTATTTAATAGAAAAGATGGGTTTACAAATTTTCTTATGCTTAAAACAATAATAGGTAGTTAACTTAGGTTTTTTAAGAGTTGCTAAATCATAATGAGTTGTGGCTCGACATGATCTAATTGTTCGACTTAGAATTACTAAAATTATTTTCTTATTTTTATGGTTCTTTATTTTCTTAACAAGACTGTATACAAAATCAATCTCATTTCGAACATTTTTACAATACCATTTATCAAGAAAACTATCTGATTTTGATTGTTCTAAATCAATTCCATATTTCTTTATTAATTTTTGGTATACATTTAAGAATTCTTTTTCTTTTTCTTTAGAATAAATGTCTTCGCTTATTTCGCCTTTTCGGACTTTAAATTTAAAATCGGGACTTGGAAAAAATATTTTATTAAATTTTGACATTTCTTCACCAAGTTCTGATTCAAATTTAGCAATATTTCGGTCGTTTTCATAGTTTAAAAGAGCATATTTAATAATATCTAGCTCCTCTTTTAGTGAAACTAGATTATAATCATCTAATTTTGCCTCTGCTATCATGCAATTAAATTGAGAAATATCTATACCTATGGAATGCATAGCTAATTCATTGGCCTGGACTAGGGTTGTACCAGAACCAGCAAATGGATCTAAAATGATATCCCCAGGATTAAAAAAAACATTCTTTTTAAAATGATTTATATGATCATCAATAAAATATTTTACAAGTTGAGGAATAAATTTCCCTTTATACGGGTGAAGCCTGTGAACGTGTTTAGTGGTATCTTTTTCGCGAAGATGATCAAAGGAAAGCGCCCAGTTTAAATCTTCGCCAGTTTTCTTCTTCCAGTTTTGAATTCTTTCTTTCTGATAAGATTGATAATAATTTTTAAGATCATTTATATCGACTAGAGTAGATCTGTTATTGTTATATTTACGAAACAAGCCATATTGAATTAAATATGCTATATTAGATCTACTAACTTTTCGATTTAAAAAATCACTTGCCCATTTACTAGCTTCTTGCATTGTTAATAATTTTTTTTCTTCTTTAATGATTTCTTTCAAAAGATCACTCCTAATTTGTATGATATTAATGACAATTATATAGTGCTTTATGATATTAGCAGGGAACCTAATTTATTTTTTTATAATGTTATTAGAAATAAAAATTACTACCCTATTTATCAAAATGCTCAAGAATTTCCTTAATCGTTAATCTTTTTCCCTTCAATTCCTTAATTTTTTCAAGGCGTTTTAACACCTCTCCTTCTGTATATTTCCGGGTTAATCTTTCTCCGTCCTGGCTAAAAGGCAATATGCCGATCTCAGTATAATATTTAATTGTAGTTTGTCTTATTCCGGAAACCTCGGCCAATTCTCCTATAGTTAGAATATTGTTTTTTTCAGTAGTTTTATTGTTCATTTTCTTTCACCTACTTTTGTTATAGCTTTATTTAAGTAGCTTCTCTCCATATTTTTTATAGCAATCTTCACAATATTTTTTAGCATGTAGACTATGGAGAAACACATCATCAATAGTTTCCTTATAATAATATTCTTTTGGTTTGATATCTTTGTCGCATTTAAAACATTTATGGAAAGTTCTTGATTTTGTTTTTTTGAGATATTTTAATGAATTATATTTACTCATTTCGTGATTACCATTTTTTTCTATTTCTACTTCCTGTAATTAACCTTATCGGAAGTAAAATAAATTTTTAATTAAAACTTTATTCCCTTGAACGTCTTATAATATTTTGGCAAATCATTTTCCATTTCAATATTATCATTGTAGACCTGCAGCATCTCCAGGCTTCTATGTCGGGTATATTGGGCAACCCTTAAAAGATTTCCCTGGTAATTTTTAAGCAGGGTAGTGGTAAAATAATGCCTGAATCCGTGAACACACTTAAAAATATCGAGATCTTTCAAAACATTCTTTATGATCATCCTTAATCCCCGGGTAGTTATCCTGATATTCTTGCTGTTATTGCTGTTACTGACAAACAGGGCTCCGTCTTTGAGATTATTTGCTTTCAGGTATCGCTTGATATGTTTTACTGTTTCCGGATGAAGATAAATGATTTCTTTGTCATCTCTGCCTTTCCCTTCAACAAGTGCTGTCTTTCTTATCAAGTCAACATCTTTTACATCTAACCGGGTAATTTCTATCTGTCTTAATCCCTGTAATACCAGGAGGCTGATCATTGCTTTTATACGGGTATTGGGTGGAGTATTTGGAAGTTCCTTTAAGGCAATCGTTAATTTTTCGATTTCCTGATCATTCAGGCCTTCTTTTTTATGTTTTTTGGACTGGCTGAATGATTTTATATTTTGGGTAATGTCTACAGGTAATAAACTTCTCCGGTTTAATTCTTTTAGAAAGATTTTAGCAGTAACTAAATACTTGTTTTTTGTTGCTACTGTGTAATCGGTCCGGAGCCTTAAATAGTTTTTATATTCTAAAAAACTATTCTGGTTCAATCTTTTATCACTAATAAAATTAAGAAAATGGCCGATTCGGTATTGATAGTCTTTTCTGGTTTCTTCATTGACATCTAAAAATTTAAAAATGCTCCAGGCTTTTTCCCGGTCCCAATGGCTTATTATTTCAGTAGCAGGATTCTCTTCAGAGGCAATCAACTGGTTATCCATCGTTAACCCTCCATAAATAATTATTACTTACTACTGATTATAATATAACCATGGTGTATCGATGTCAAAATTATTTTATCTTTACAAATTTACTCCCAATAAGAAAACTTATTTCTTTTTAGAATAAATAGAATTCTGGCTTGAATTAAGCCATAAAATTGCCTTTTTATAATTACTATTTTTTTTATCAGATATTAACTTTGTTAAATTCTAGAATATATTAAACTTTTTTGACAGTCTCATTATCGGTAGTTGCCATAATGGAATGCCCCCGATGATAGGTGGTCCCCACTACCTATCACCTTCACCTATCTTTGGCCACAAAGACAAAGTAGGCTGGGGCACTTTTGTATTACCTGTTAAATTGTTTTATTTGCCTTTTATCACACTTATAATTACACCTCTTTTATAGTAACCATATTTATTAATGTCGTCAAACTAGCAAAAAAACCAATTGAAAGTTCAAAATATTCTAGTTCTTCACAGCTTATGCCCAAAATAGCCTGATAATGTGGATAACTATGGAGTAAACGGGAGATGTAAGGGGAATAATGATGTATAAATGGCGAAAAGCGGGAAATATAAGAAACTACGAAAAAATAGCTTTAATTTAAGGGCATTTTAAGCACTTATTTTAAGTCTTTTGGTATAAATCATCAAACAAAAAAAATAAAGCTCTTATACGCCGTATTAGAGCTTCATGCAGAAAAACGCTATAACCCTTATATATCAACGGTTTCATTGATTTTTAGCAAAATCAACCCGTAGATCATTGATGGTTTTCTTGATTTCCTTGATTTCTACGGTAACAGACTGGGAGAATTCCTTCTGATTCTTGATGATTTCATTAATAAAAAACTCTAATTTCCATACCAGGTAGACAGAAAGTACCAGGGGAAAGCCATTATTGGCTATTAATTTCAGTATATATTCAATATCCAATGAGTTGACTTCCTTTCCAAACCCGTTTTTCTCCAGGCCTAATATCCAGGTGCAGAAAGTTTTTCTTTTCATAAAAGCCAATTCCGGTAAAGTCCATTTCCTGAGCATATAGAAGAAGATCAAAAATTGAAAAATCATCCACATGAATATCTACTGCCATACCCTTAAGATGATAAGAACCGGTAACTCCCCCTATCTTATGGTTTTCTTCTTTACAGCGGTAACCGGAATTGATATATACCGGCTTATTTATCACCATCCTTAAATGATTTAACCTGGTAAGTAAGTCCGGTGACAGCATAACCCTTTTACAGCAGGGACACTGGAATTCATACAAAGAAAAATATTCAGTTAATTCTATATCATTTATTATCCCCATAATTTATTTATATCTTAATGTCCTTCCGTTTCTAATAGTATCCGGCATCGCCTTATAGATAATTTCATTCACCTCCGGAACAGTGGCTTTCATTAAGTCCTTTACATAGGAAATTTCACCCTCTTTTAAGGTGACTTTCTGTTTCCTTAATATTTCAATTAATTTCACCCAGGCAATCTTCCATTTTTCTTTACCATTGCCTATGCCCAGCTCTTCTTCTGCCCAAAGCATGGCGGCAAGAATGGCGTCTTTTATTTTTCCTGCCCGGTCTTCTCCAAATTTACTGATCATCAATTTGCTCACCATGCCTACTATAAAAACAATGGCAAAATCCAACAGGTATTTTGTGATAAATCCTTCTATCATTTTTTGCTCCTTCCTAATGCTCCAGGGAAGGTCCGCGGAGCCTTCCAAGGAGACTTTATATTAAATGAGTATTAGTATTACACGTCCACAACATCAGTTGAACTATAATCAAGTATACGGGCATTAACTTTTGCCACCAGGTCATTACCATTATTATGGAAGATGTTCTTAGTGATGATAGTATCCATAACTCCTTCTATTGCTGCATCTTGTGCCGCTAAATCAACATAATCCCCATCCTCCAAATTTTTAGGATTATTCAAAGTGATATTTGTTGTCTTTGCAGTACTATCCCTGAATTGCATATACAGTCTCTTATAACTGGTTACTTCTCCTAATACTGTTGCCATTCTATTTTTCACCTCCTTTTTTATAGATTATAATTATTAACGATTACTCAGTTAGTTGAGATTCTTTTTCGAATCTGATTTCATCTACAGGATATTTCTGCAGACTGATTAAATCACCTGCAACATCATATACATCCTGTTCAATAGCAGTAGATTTAATTTTCGCAAAAGACTTGCTATTAATGATCGGTGCTCCGGTGCTCAGGTTGGTGCCCACGACAAGTCTAAGTTGCAAAGATGAATCACGGGGAACGGTTATGACGGTAGCCATTATTTCTCACCTCCTTTTTTAAAGATCTTAATCAAACAAAGCTAAGTGGTGTATGCTACATTTTACCATAATTAACAATTTTAGTCAATTATTGAGCATTCTAGCTAATCTAGATATAAATAAATATGATTTTCTTTGATTTTCTTATTATTGCTCCTTTTTTTATAAAACTATAAAGGAATCCTTCCCGGTACAAGAAGGACCCCTTCTTCGCCACAAATAGTTCTAGCTAATATAAAAGTTAGTGTAACCCTTAGTGGGGTAGTTAGAAGAAAAAATATTTATATTTAATAATGCCTTATATAAAAAAGTTGAATTATTTAATAATTGATGTATACTAGTATACAAGTATACATCTTTAATTATAGTTAATAATGACTTAAGGAAAAATGTTTTGGAAATTATTGGAGAAAGTGTAGAAAGCCTAGTCCCTATCGTAAGAAAATATATAAGTAAAGAAATATTTATAAGGTAAAAAGATTTAACCTTAAATATTATCTACAGAAATAATCTTATCCTTAAGAAACTTGTATAATTAAGAGCTTTAAATTTTTTAAAATACTTTAATATTATTAAGAAATTGAATAAATATAACTGTGAATAGTTCTATAAAGGGGAAAATTGTATATCGAATGAATACATTTAAAATGGGAAGTATCGTAAATAAACAGAAACACCTTCGTGATCATGTTTTTGAAAAATTACAGCAAGCTATTTATAGCGGTAAATTGAAGTCAGGGGAGAAATTAACTGAAAAAAAAGTGGCAGAAGAATTGGATGTAAGCAGGACACCAATTCGAGAAGCAATTTATAGATTAGCATCTATCGGTCTAATAAAAATTATTCCTCATAGAGGATTTTTAATTTGTAAATGGTCTTTTAAAGAGATTAAAGATGTAATTGAAATAAGAATTGCTCTTGAAATGTTGGCCGTAAGGCTTGCGATTAAACGAATTCTTCCAGAAGAAATTAAAGAATTAAACAATCTCATAATTAAAATGGACAAGGCAGTTAAGAAAGAGGATATAAAAAAAGCGTCTAATCTTAATAATGAATTTCATAATAGAATTATCTTTGCTAGTAAAAATAAAGAACTTTGCGAAGCTATAGAATCCATAAAGAATAAAATTTATCATTTTCGAATTATTTCAATTTCTTCACCGAATAGGCTAACAGAGTCTTTTGAAGAACATAAAAAAATATTAGATGCCATCATAAATAAAGATATTGAATTAGCACAAGCATTAATCTCGCAACACATAAAAAAGATAGGTCTAATTATAAAAGGGAAAATAAAAGAAAAAGAAGAACAGAAAATGATTAAACCATAGCAAATCATTAAGAAGAATATTTTGAAGATATTTAAAATATTACGAAATCCATTTTTTTATAATCGAAGTAAGGATAATAGCTATGTAAAAAATATGATGAAAAGAAAGGGAGAATAATATAACAAAAAGTTTTATTTTGTAATCAAAGAAATATTAGGGGATTGTTTGATAAAATATTTCAAAAGGAGGAAAGAATATGAAATCTAGAACATTCTACTTGTTTCTTATTAGTTTAATTGTGTTATCCCTAATATTAACTAGTTCTTCTGTTTTTGCCCAGGAAATTTATAAATGGAAAGTTCCAACTGGTTCTGCAACAGGTACATATTACCCAGCGCTTTCTGGTATATGTATGGTCCTTGGTTTATACACTGATGATATATACGCTACTGCATCAGTGGGAGGTGGCGGTGCTTCGAATGCCAGGAAGGTAGGAACAGGCGAGGCTGCATTTTCACTTACTACCGCCAATGTCGCATATTATGCAACAAGAGGAGAGCAGATGTTTACAGAAAAGTACCCTGATCTTAGAGCATGGGGTACATTGCATAAATTATATGTCGATTTTTTAGTGAAAGCTAACTCTGATATTAAAAGTTTTGCGGATTTGAAGGGTAAAAAAATTGCCATAGGAGAACCGGGTAGTGGAGATGCAGTTGCAGCAGAAGATGTTTTAAAAGCTGCCGGTCTGTTGGATTTAGTGATAAAGGTGAAAGTAGGAGACCCTCAGGATATGGATCTTTTGAAACTTGGGCAAGTGGATGCCATCATCCACCATACCGCAGCACCGAATCCAAACTTCTATGCATTTTCAACTACTACCCCTATAAGAGCGCTTGATATTCCGCAAGATGTTATTGACAAACTTGTGGGTTTGGGATACTTCGATGCCGGAGTCATTAAAGCAGGTACTTATGAAGGTCATGATCAGGATGCTAATGTCGTTGTCTTACCTGTGCTCTTGATTGTTAATGCAGATATTCCAAAAGAAGTTGTTAATGAAATGACAACAGTTACATGGACACACTTTGATGAAGTAATGGCAGTTGCGCCTTATTTAAAGGCGGATGTAAATTTAGAGAATATACTTAAAGGGATTCCTATCCCCTTACATCCTGGCGCATATCAGTATTTTCAAGAAGCAGGATATGAAATACCAGATAAATTGAAACCGTAAATATTAAACGATCAAACAATCCCCTAGTATGTAACAAAATTTAAGGAAAAAATAGTCATCATATATTTAAATTAACTTTTCTTCTAATATTAATACAAAGGAGTAATAAAAAATGGCAGATAAAAAGAATGGTTTCATACGTAAAACATTTTTGACTATTTCGATTATCATTGCTACATATATGATCATATTTCCCTTAGGATTTAGTTCTGTTTTCCTTGAGATTCTTCGAGATATCTCAATATCACTTGATTTTAAAGTTAGAACTGTTATGCACCTTATAGAGACATTTACCTTTGCAGATGTACAGAATATGTCTCTTTTTATAGGTCTGATGTCTGCACTTGTATTTATCAAATTTCCTATTGGAGGAAAAGGAGAAACAAAAAGTTTACGCGAAAAAGTGCCATTTTATGATTGGATTCTGTTTATATTAATTCTCATTCCATTTTCCTATACCTTTTTTGTCTATGATTCGCTTGCTTTAAGGCAGGGTATCGTCTATCCAATCGACGTTGTCTTTGGTTTGATGGCAATAATCCTTACCATTGAAGCTGCCAGGAGGATACTCGGTCTACCTTTGATTCTCTTAACTATTGGTTTTCTAATTTATGGTTTTTATAATTCAAATTATGATATCAAAAATTTTGTGGGCATGATGTATCTTTATAATTTAGGTTTATGGGGTACAGCTGTTTGGGTTGCTACCTTTTACATCTATTTCTTCATGTTTTTTGCGAGTGTTTTAAAACAAATTGGATTGGGGGAATATTTTATTAATGCCGCAATAAGTTTGGCAGGTTCAAAAAAGGGTGGTCCTGCAAAGGTTGCTGTTTTTTCGAGCGCTGCTTTAGGTATGATGACGGGTTCCTCTACTGGAAATGTTTTGACAACCGGTGCATTTACCATACCCTTGATGAAGAAAACTGGCTATTCTGCAGAAACGGCGGGAGCTATTGAAGCAGCAGCTTCTACAGGGGGTCAAATTATGCCACCCGTTTTAGGTTCGGCAAGTTTTATTATGGCTGTTTATCTAAGTATGAAATATATTAATATATCCATTGCTGCTATTTTGCCTGCTTTACTCTATTTTTTTGGAGTCTATATTTTTGTTGATATGGAGGCTAACAAGGCTGGCCTAGAAGGTCTCCCTTCGGATCAACTTCCACCAAAGATAGAAATTATCAAAAAAGGTTATTATATTTTGCCTATTATTGTCCTTATTTGGGTCCTTGCCCGTGGATTTTCTCCGCAATATGGTGCTATGTCTGCTTTGGGTCTAGCCATGCTCATAGAATGGATAAAATATAAAGGTAACCCTAATTTTCATAAAGTTTTATTTTTAACACTCGTTGTAGGTTCTACAATCATTCTATTGCTGTTGGGGTTTGAATGGCAAAATCTTCCTCCGTTTATTGCAGTTATTACTGTCTTCCTTAGTATATTTTATGGCTTTTTTGTCAAAAAAGTTAAAAAAATGTCACATATTGTAGTCTCTTCCATGGAAGATAGCGTATCGAAATCATTGGGTGTAGTTATGGCCTGTGTTATGGCAGGACTTATTGAGGGTATTCTTCTTTACACAGGTCTAACTATCAGAATAAGTAGTATATTTATAAAATTATCAGGTGGGAATCTTTTAATTCTTCTAATTCTTTCTATGGTCATTGCGATTATATTGGGCATGGGAATGCCTACTCCTGCTGTTTATGTTATTACTGTTATTACACTTGCTCCAGCACTTGTCAAGCTTGGGGTTCCTGAACTTTCTGCTCATTTTTTTCTTTTCTTTTTTGGCATTATGGGTCCACTTACACCACCGGTTGCCGTTACATCTTATGCGGCTGCTGCACTTTCCGGAGGAGATTTTTGGAAAACTGGTATACAGGCTTTTCGAGCAGCCATCGTCGCGATTATTGTTCCCTTTGCTTTTGTTTACAAACCTGAACTTTTAATCATTCCTGTTGATACTTGGGATTTAATGTCCGTTTTAAAACTTGGTTTTTATTTTGCCATGGCCTTAATTGGTGTATACTTCACCGTTGTTGCCTTGGGTAATTATCTTGGAGGGAAACTCCCTACCTATGAACGTTTAATTATTTTTGCAGGGGCAGGTTTTGCTATTTTATCAATCATAATAAACCCCTGGCTTTCTACTATTGCTTTATTTGTTGTAGTTTTTGAAATAATTGCATTAAAGAAAAGAACAAATCTTGCTTTAAACATCTAGATTGAACAATCCCACTAGGAATAATTTTTATTAAATTGATATTTATTCCTTTTTATACATACTGTTAAAGAATGAAATCGAATTGAGGAGGTAAAACAATATGGGCTTAGGCGTATTTCAAAAGATTATTAAAAGTCATTTAATAGAAGGGGAAATGATTGCCGGGAAGAGTATAGGGATTAAAATCGATCAAACACTTACGCAGGATACTACCGGAACGATGGTATACTTGGAATTTGAAGCCTTTGGGATTCCTCAAGTAAAAACAGAATTATCCGTCAGTTATGTAGATCATAATTTGTTGCAGAATGGCTATAAAAACGCTGATGATCATAGGTTTATTCAATCTTCTGCCTCTAAATATGGTGCATACTTTTCACGTCCCGGTAATGGGATATGCCATCAATTACACTTAGAGAGATTTTCAGTACCTGGTAAAACACTTTTAGGGTCTGATAGTCATACTCCCACATGTGGCGGTATTGGAATGATAGCCATAGGGGCAGGAGGACTTGATGTAGCTCTGGCTATGGCTGGAAATTCTTTTCATATGAAAATGCCCCAAGTTGTTAATGTTATTCTTACCGGCAAACTAAAACCTTTCGTTTCAGCAAAAGATATCATTCTTTACTTATTAAAAAAGTTAAGTGTTAAAGGTGGAATTAATAAGGTATTTGAATTTACTGGAAGTGGTCTTCGTTCCCTGAGTGTTTCTGAAAGAGCAACCATCACCAATATGGGAGCGGAATTGGGTGCTACTACTTCTATTTTCCCGAGTGATAATATGGCCTACGAATTCATGAAATTACAAAAAAGAGAAAGTGATTGGGTTGAAATAATTGCAGATAAAGATGCTGTTTACGATCAAAGCTTTGAGATAAATTTAGATTCTTTAGAACCAATGATTGCACAACCCCATTCTCCAGATAATGTTGTTAAAATTAGAGATATTGCTGGTATAAAAGTAGATCAGGTAGCTATTGGTAGTTGCACAAATTCCTCTTTGAGCGATTTAATGAAAGTTGCCAGCATGCTAAAAAGTAGGAAAATTCATCCCGAAGTAAGCGTAGCATTAAATCCTGGTTCACGCCAAGTTGTGCGCGAATTAGCGCGAAGAGGTGCTTTAGATTGGTTGCTTTCTGCGGGTGTAAGGATATTAGAAATGGGATGTGGGCCGTGTATTGGTATCGGATTTTCACCACGTTCAAAAGGAGTAAGTCTTAGGACTTATAATCGAAATTTCCTCGGTAGGAGCGGAACAAAAGATGCTCAAATCTATTTAGTCAGTCCAGAAAGCGCTGTCGCTGCTGCGATAACTGGGAAAATTACCGATCCTCGTGATCTTGGGATGGAATATCCGAAAATTGATATTGATGAACCATTTATAATAAATGATTCAATGATTATTCCACCATCAAAACTTCCAGACAGTGTTAAAATCGAAAAAGGTCCAAATATCATTTCAATTCCATTAAAATCTTCTTTAAGTAATAATATCCAAGCGAAAGTACAATTAAAATTGGGTAATAATATAAGTACTGATGATATATTGCCAGCAGGGACAGAAATTATGTCATTAAGATCTAATTTACCCAAAATTTCTGAATATACTTTTCACTATGTTAATCCTGATTTTTTTCAAAGAATGAAACAAGAAAAAAAAGGGATTATTGTTGGAGGGAAGAATTATGGACAAGGATCTAGTAGAGAACACGCAGCCCTTACGGTGATGTATTTGGGAATTGAAACAATTATCGTAAAATCATTTGCTAGAATACATCGTGACAATTTAATTAATTGTGGCATTTTGCCTCTTGTATTTAAGCATGAGAAAGATTTTGATAGGATAGAGCAAGGCGATGTATTAGCTTTTGAAACAAGTCATCTAAAATCAGTCAATATAAAAATAACGAATATATCAAAGAATTTTGTTTTTGAAGCAGTTCATGATCTTAACGAAAGAGAAAAAACAATTGTTAAGGCTGGAGGGGTATTGCCTCATTATAAAAGTAAAATATTAGATTAAGGGAGAAAATAATTATTATGTTAGAAAAAATAACAATTCCTTTTATTGAGGGTGATAGTATTGGTCCAGATATATGGCAAGCATCTAAAATTGTTTTTGATTCAGCGGTTGAGAAGATTTATAAAGGAAAAAGAAAAGTAGAATGGAAAGAAATTTACGCAGGAGAAAAATGTTATAAAAAATACGGGAAATGGATTATCGATGAAACATTTGAAGAAATAAAAAAATACGGTATTGCTATAAAAGGGCCCCTAACTACTCCAATAGGAGGTGGGTTTAGAAGTTTAAATGTAACCTTAAGACAAAAATTAGATCTTTATGCATGTGTGCGACCAATTAGACATTTTTATGGTGTTCCTGCGCCAGTTAAAAATCCTGAATTTGTAAATGTGGTTATATTTAGAGAAAATACCGATGATATCTATTTGGGGATTGAATGGGAAGCATATTCTAAGGAAGCTACGAAAATAATCGATTTTTTAAATAAAGAATTTAAAGTTGTTATTAATAAAGATTCAGGAATAGGCATAAAACCTATGAGTGAATTTAAAAGCAAAAGATTAATCAGGAAAGCTATAAAATATGCTATAGAAAATAATAAGCCCAGTGTTACTTTAGTTCATAAAGGTAACATTATGAAATATACAGAAGGGGCCTTTAAGGATTGGGGTTACGAAGTTGCTAAAAAAGAATTCAGGGATAAAATTGTAACCGAAGATGAAGTGTATACAACATATAAAGGTAAAGTGCCATTAAATAAAATATTGATTAAAGATAGAATAACTGATGCTATGTTCCAGCAAATCTTGCTCCGACCTAAAGAATATAGTGTTATTGCTACTCCTAATCTTAATGGCGATTATCTTTCCGATGCCATTTTGGCCCAAGTAGGTGGTTTGGGTTTAGGCCCGGGAGCTAACATAGGAGATAAAATAGCTCTATTTGAAGCAACCCATGGGACTGCGCCTAAGTATTCAGGCTTAGACAAAGTTAATCCTGGGGCTTTGATTCTTTCTGGTTGTTTAATGTTTGATTATTTAGGATGGAAGGAAGTGTCGAACGCAATTATTAGTGCTTTAGAAAAAACGATTTCTTCTAAGGTAGTTACTTACGATCTTGCCAGACAGATTAGTGGAGCGCAAGAAGTTAAATGCTCAGAATTTGCCGAAGCAATTATTAGAAAAATATAAAGCTGAAAATAACGCTTTGAGGACTCATAAACTAAAATATTGGAAGGTACACATCTTCGAACCTTATTCAATGGTTAAACCGCCCTCCAGTTAAGGATGTTATAGACCATCGCTCTTTGTAATCCCAAAGATTCTGGCTACCTCAGAAATATTTCCTTGATTGGTTTTCAGATATCCGATTACGGCTAATCTAGCCGTCTCAGGGTTGATCTTCCTTAAAACCCTTATAATCAATCCTTGTTCCTTTTGTAGTGTGGTGTCCAGTCATCATATAACCTCCACTCTATCTTCTTAGGGTTTATTTCTGCTAAGAAAGAAAATGTTTTGAATATACTGAGAGCAACCATGATTTAAAAAAATTGTATAGTATATCCTGTACAACGCACATGTTTATGTTATCCTAAAAAGACAAGTTTACCAGCAAATAGTACCTCTTTATTTGATTTTTTAATACTTCTAAGTATAAGTTCAAAAATAAAAACATATAGATGCATTGTATATTCAAGATAAATCTCAACTGCATCTAACAAGGAATACCCGCTACGCCCAAACGGACTCAACTTACGGCAAATTTTTCTTTTGCTAACGCTACGGAAAAACGTCGTGTATTCCTAAGAGGTTATATAAAATGGTGGTTTTCACCATTTTGATATAATCCCCCACTTAGAATATAATAATCATTAGGAAAATTATTGATATAGACTAGGCTTAAATGAGTTTTTTTCTAATCAACAAAGAGACTTTTCTCTCACTCCATTAACCCACCCTTATTAATAAAAATTACAGTTGAAAAGAAGGTATAAATATAAATAAAAAAACAAATACCTTAAAATCGATTGTAGATGACCTCTTTTTCCCTCTCCCCCGGTATTTTATTAAAATGATTGTTAACCTGCTTTTATTGCCTCCCTGGTAGATAACTCCTGGTAATCTCGTCCCCACGACCGCCCACCGGGAGCATTTTTTACTACTAAGCCCTTCGGGTACATAACACGTCTCTATCGTACATTCTACAAGAAATAATTCCCTGCATATCTTATCCGATAAAGCTGTGTTATGTATAGTAAAAACTGCATTATATTTTTAACCGGTTAAAAGCTTTTTTGACCAGGTTAAAAAAATATAATGGCGGGCTAAATCTGATACTTTTTATCACAGGGCAAAACCTATATTCTTAATAATCGCAAGACTTCCCCTTCTCTTCCTGATCACTATACTTATACGTTTAAATATATTTTTTATCTGGTGTTTAAGCGGCCTATAATCTTTCGATAAAAAAAATACTAAAACTATTCCAGGAGTTTATATGTGCGACATCGATGGCGTTTATAGAAGACTGAAGCACCGCAAAAAATGCAGGCAAACAATTAAGCACGAGATTTTTTGCGGTACCGGCTTCTACAAACGCCGGGAGAAATAAAATCAAAGAGAATAAAATGCTCAATGGATATTTAACAAAAGAAATTATTATAATGTCGAGGTTATACAAACTATGCTTGATAAAACCATATTTAATGCATGAAGCTTGACTGGAAATTATTTTTGATACCTTTGTATGTAATTTAAATTGAAGGGCTTTAAAGGGCTTATTTTAAGATCTTAAAATATTTAGCCAACAGTCCGGAATATTATGGATCCTCTCTGGCGATAGGTGAAAAATACATAAATAAAAATGTTTCTTTTTCTTTTAACTTTTTATTTATGGATGTTTTTACTTATCGCTAACCGCACAGAATCGGGCAAAAATAGTCACCGGAAAGTGAGATAAAAAATTCCTGCTTATTTACCCTCATTTATTTTTTATCTCTCTTTTACGGGAGAAAGATTAAACAACCGTTGCTATCCGCTACACATTCTATATCAGGATAAAAATATATAAGAGGGGGGGGTGATTTTCCCTTCTTATATATTTTTTAAGCATTCGTCTTCTCTTTGCATTACAGGATAAAAATAATATCAAATTTTTCTTTTCCTAAATTTTATATTATTTTTTGAGTGTTATGCTTCCTTTTCGCTTTTCTATTTCTGGTATTGCTTTTTATAAAAGAGGGATGATTTTCCCCTGTTTAAAAAAAGCAATACTATTTCTCTCTCCTGGCAATGCTTCCACCAGGTAAATTACTGTTTGTCCGGTGGGTGCATTGCTCTTTATCTTTATTGCCCGCTTTTACTCTTTTATCTTTCCCTCTCTTCTCCCCGCGATAGGTAAAAATCTTAAAGTAAAAAAGTGTTTTTCTTTTTGCTTTGAAGTATTTTTTCTTATCGCGTAAACGCAAAGAATCAAAAAGCTATGGCCACCGAAAAAGAAGAAAAGCACAAACCAGGCAAGATACCTCTTTCCTACTTGCCAGGTGTTTGTGATTATCTTTTTTTTGCGGGCAGAAGACTAAACCACCAACCGACAGCAGAATCACGAAAAGAATCAGAATAGGGGCGGGGCAAGGGAGAGAGGAAAGAGCGATAAGCTTACATTTATGCTGGTAGAGTGAAGGTGAATCGACCGCAGTTTTTCTGTCCCCCTTATACTCCCCCCTATTATTAATAACCTAACCTTAATTTTTTTAGCGACGTGGAATATCCCGAGCCAACAGCAAAGCATCAGCACGTTTACACCTGCACTTACCCCTTTTGCGAGGCAAGGGATTGGAACCGAAGCAAAAAAGTATAAAGAAGAGGGTTGAGAGAGGGGTTTTAGGGGGGAGAAAGGGGGAAGGAAAGCTACCCGCCCCGGACATTGTTAGCCTTCTTAAAATTCGATTAATCAAAACGGAACAAACGATTACTTTATATTTTCTATCTCCTGTTATTTCTTCTCTTCGCGATAGGTGAAAAAAATAATAATAAAATGTATCTTTTATTTCCTGCGTTTTATTATTATTGTTTTTTACTTATCGCTAACCGCAAAGAGTCCAATAAATTCAGCCACCGGAAAATAAGATAAAAAGCCTTCACTTATCTACCCTCATTTATTTTTTATCTTTTTTTCACGGGAAGAAGACTTAATCACGGTAGATTAAATTAGATCTTAATCAAATGCGAAACATTAAAAACATTATCAAAAAAACAACTAACAGAAAAGAAAAA
>Ga0307991_1001287_pt1 | contig 17664 bp, 17 predicted proteins | sample EllFjometagen131_FD_203146 | JGI IMG/M metagenome (GOLD analysis project Ga0307991, IMG submission 203146) | Marine microbial communities from Ellis Fjord, Antarctic Ocean - #131 | ecosystem: Environmental > Aquatic > Marine > Unclassified | place: Southern Ocean | collected 2014-10-08
AAGAAGTGAACAATAAACCATCTGGAGAAGGTCGACGATTTCAGCTGTAAAAAGGACGATTCAAATCCAAATAAAACCCTATAAAAAAGATGGCATAGCAATTCAATTTTTCTATACACCGTTTATTGAAAACCAACGCATAGAAGGATTGAATGCTATGTCAATTTCAACTAATTTACCCAATAATTAACGAAATAGGTAGAAAATCAATATAGACATTTTCCTGCTTTTTCTTGTATGTTATTTCTTTTATTATTAATTTCAAACATAACGAGAAAAATAATGATTCCTATTCCAACGACCCCTACTAGTCCAGCAATTGACATTGTAAAAATAGATCCTACGCCACCATCCCCTATTCACCACGCGATTAAGAATTTAGTTGTAAATCCTATCGCTAAAATAAAACCTCAACTACAAAGAACTGAAAAAATAGTTAATTTTATTACTGTTGAATTCAATAAGCTTACCAACTCAAGAACCGGAGACATTCTTCTTGACAGAAGAAGCTCCCCTCAAGAAATACTGGATTTTCTTGTCAACGACATCCTAGCAAGACCTCCAGCACAGCATGGAGCAGAAAATCGCCATCATCATCAGAGCGACCGTATCGATGACATTGCTCAACCTATAATATGGGGGTGGAAAAAACTTAACAGCAGGAAACTCTGAATAACTGACGTTATAGAAGATATCAAGTAGCTTCCAAAAAAATAAGAGTGAAAGGGTTTGAAATCTCTAATCTTGACCATATCAGAACATACAGTAAAACAAGTCACAAGCATAAATCGTCATTACTATATTCGTGTTGGAGAGCTTTTCAATCGCCTTGTGTGCCTACGTCATACACCTCACTAACCATTAACAAGATAATCAAAAAATCAACATAGACATTTTCCTGCCTTTTCTGTATAATTGCTCATTTGATTGTTATTTTTAAACATAAGGAAAAAAAATCATGAACTCAATTTCATACAATCATGCTTCACTAGCATCTAATGACGATGTTGAACCACTTAATGCTGCAGATAGATCCACGCCTATTTGCAACTGCAAAGACTATATTAGTGGCCTTGCTAAAGATATCCTATGGGCACCAGAACAACGCCACAACAAAGCTCTGCCAATGCCCGATGGAAATGGATATGGTCCTCTAGGGGAATGGGAGAGAATTCAGAATATAGATATCGCAAAATAGGAAGAAACTTCAAATTCCTACCAAATAAATGTCGAATAACGCAGAGGGACTTCCTCGCTGCGTTATCATAAATCCATACGTGATACTCTCGCGTCATAAGGTTACTATTAGCTTATCACTTACAAGCACTCGTTTTTTTCTTTCATTTTGTCGAACTCCTATCCTATGTTCCCATCATGGTTCTTATAAGTTTCAGCCAATGTACTTTTTCAGCCACCACAAGCATGATCACACACGAAAAGAATACCATAACAGCAATCAGCGCCCATCGACCTCCTGGGGTCTTATATTCCGAATCGATATTCATACGGTATCGACCTACCCATGTCATCGCCGCCGGAAGAATCCCTAGAAGAATAGCTACGCCAAAGGCTCCGGCATATTCCAGAGCGCTAAGAAACGCCCGAGGATATGTAAGAGAAATTACAAGAGGTGGGATGAATGCAATACACGACAGCATTATTTTCCCGGAATGATTTTTCTGTATCTTCAGACCATCGGAAAGGAAGTCCGTTAAGCTGAGGGCAACACCCAAAAATGACGTAACAATAACGAAGAACGCAAGGAAGCTTGCTATTAGCGATATCCATGGATTCGCCAGAATTATCTGCAGTGGTTTCACGGCATTATCACCGGCACGCCACGATGCCAACAAGCCAGGATCACCGCTTATCGGTACAACTCCAGAGATTACGAACTCCCACAAAATATATACTAGTAGCGGTACCAAGCTCCCTACGAATATCGCCGTCTTAATCTTCTTAACATCGCGATCTAAGTACTTCGTCAAGCTCGGAATGATGATATGGAAGCCAAAAGCGGTGATGATTACAGATACAGCAACAGGAATGTAACGGAAATGGCTCTCGTCGAGAAAGGACTGATCGATATGCGGAGTAACAAGTATCACAACAATAGCATATGTGATGCATAGTCCCATCATAAATAAACGGTTTATATAGTCGACTGCTCTGGTACCCATGTATACAAAAGAACCAAAAATCATGATAAATGGCAATGGCCCCACCCATTTAGGGATACCAAAACCAGTTATCACCTTGGCACCATCGACGAGCAACGCCGATCCCACAGATATATATGCGGTATTGAGAAGATATAAAAGTACCAAATACGCGCTCCAAGCCAAGACTTTCCCAGGAAATCCCAATGTATATTGCGCCATAGATATTAGATTTGCGTCTTTTTTCATCCACATGTTTACTTCCAGCATCAAGAATGCCGTATATGTCATCACCATCCATATTACAAAGAAAAGAAAAATAGAAGTGTAGAATCCTGAGATTCCCGTAGAAACAGGAAGAGCTAACATCCCCGCGCCAATTGTCGTTCCGGACACCAGTAAAATACCGCCGAAAAGCTTTCCTTGTTTCATTATACCATTATTCCTTTTTTACAATAAATCTACAGGTTCTGTTTCTGAAATAGTCTCATATTCAGCCGCAAGTGGCGAAACACCCAATTCCTGAGCAAGCTCCAATCCCATAACAGCTATGGCAAATATCAGAACAAGAACCAATGCAATAGAGCCTCTTCTTGTCAACTCTCCACGCTTACGCCTCACCGACCATACCATCATCACTGGAAAAATCCAAAATAATAAAGTGGCCCCAAAACCTCCGGCATAATTAAGCGCTGTTATAAATACATGGGGATAAGACAAAGAAAAAATATAGGGAGGCAACAGTACCAGACAACACAATACTATTTTCCCTGCTGTATTTTTCTCTACTTTGAGACCATCAGCAAGAAAATCAACAAAACTCAATGATACTCCAAGAAAAGACGTTACTATAGCAAAGAATGAAAAACTCTGGGCAGCAACAACAACAGCAGTATTACCAACGACGAGTCTTAGTGCATTTGTCGCAAGAATGCCTTCACGCATGGCTTCAAACATGCCATTGACTCCATGAACCGGGACAATGCCTAGGATCAGCCACTCCCATAGTATATACATTGCGAGGGGGATTGTCCCGCCTACAACTATTACCGTCACCAGCTTTCGACGGTCACCCTTGAGATAGGTGGTAAGGCTTGGAATAAGATTATGGAAACCGAATGTCGTAATTATTACAGGAACAATAAAAGGCGCTAAGCGCCATCGCTTATAACTCAATAAATCCGTGCTGACATGCGCCGAGCCTAATATCATTATTATGATATATGCCACGACCAACCCTAGCATAAAATACCTGTTAAAACGATCGACAGCGCTGGTACCAAGATACGTCAAGAATCCGAACAATATGACGAAAAAGAGTCCACCAAGCCATGAAGGCGGGGAAACATCAACAAAATCCTTGAGGAAGCCACCAAACAAAGCACTGCTCCCAGAAATATACGCTACCATCAAAGAATAAAAAAGGAAAATATATACTAGCCATGCCGAAACCTTACCCCAACGCCCTAAAGATTTTCCCGCCATGGAAACTATACTTACGCCTTCACCATACCACAGGTTTACTTCCAAAAGCAGCAACCCTGTATATATCATGAAAATCCCAGTAAGCAGTACCATTGCTAATGCTGGGACAAAACCAGCGATTCCTGTCGATATTGGAAGCCCAAGCATCCCAGCGCCTATACAGCTCCCAGAAACCAGTAAAATCCCACCAAAAACTCGATTCAACGCTACGCCCTTAACCCTGTTATAAAAATTATCCCTTAGCTTTTTTTGCTACAATATTCCTTTCCTGCCCAAGCCTTCCAAAATTATGCTCTTCATAGTTGACAAACTTAAAAAACGTCTCAAAAGCAGGAAAAATATCACATATATCTTTAGCCATCTTCTGTGCAATATAACGATAGTTAGGATGTCCCTGAGGCATAGAACGCAACTCGCACAACCACTGCAACTCCCGAAGGTTAGCATGGAAATACCATCGAATATTATATGCCATCGGAACAATATATTGAGCCTCTTCAGGAAATTCACCACCGATGGCATCATACACTTCCTTTGCACTATCAAGCGCTTGGCAATACAGACCCTCCATATCGGAACCTTTAATCTCCGCAGGAACATAATACCCACAATTACACGTCAGCAACTGACGCTCTTGAGACAGCATACGATGGCGCTGAAGGTCGCGATAAGCACCGAAATCAGCAACAACCTCGAATGTAAACTCTGCACGTTCAAGTGCCCTCGGTGACTTGTGACGACGATCTTCACGCGCATTTGATGCCGCATCGAAAATCCTTGCTATATTTTCTTCAGAAGTCCCTCTACAATAGGCTTCTAGCTCTTTAAGACCATTATCACAATTGCCATATAGCAACGCAGCAGCGACCTTTGTAACAGCATCAGAATCATAAGATATTAAACTAACACCCGATTTCGTCTCTGTTTCATCAATTTTTGAGCACTGTGCCGTCACAAGTTTAAGTTCTTCGTGCATAGTCTCGTGGAACTGTGCATACGACAGATGACTTTTATGCGTAAGCTCCCCTCTTCTAACAAATGACGGTATGACCTTGGAGAGTTCTTCTAGTACACTACAACCAGTGTCCTGCATCTCTGCAAGATTGTGACACTCCAGCTTATGGATAAGGCCTTCATAAAAACGTCCATTCCCATAGATGCCCATATTCGTCAACGAACTAGCCGGAAGCAACCCGCGAAGACAATCGAGAACTTTAGCCCGCAATGCCGGAGTATATGCAGCCTTGGAAACTTGCGGATCTTTAGGGAACCGCTCCTGCATTACGGCGGTAAGGCGCGGTATAAGTTCACTATAAGTCTCAAACAGCATATTACATGTATCGACGTATGTATCGCGGTATGCCGAAGTCATCAAGATTGGCTCTCGATAAAACATATATTCACCATGGATCTTCTGATCAAAGTAAATATATCGAGTTGACTTCTCTAGTGGTGACCCTCCAATACGGCAGTCTTCTATTACTTTTGCCGCTATCATGGATATCCCTTCGATAGCAAGATGCGCTCCGCCAAGCTCGCCAATAGAATCATCGCCATAACCTTCCAGAATACGGTCGTATAATTTCATCGCCTTCTTTGTTGCTACGATAAAATCCTTGGAAAAATCATCCTCGCCTACCCGGCGACCTTCATCCATAGCAATTTCGTCGTCATCAACAAACTCTTTAAGCAACAAAGAGCGCAACCCAAGGCTTGACCTTGAATAGCGAGAAAATAGCGCCCCTTTCGTAACTTCCGATAGGTTGTATAGGGCAAAAACATTCCCTGATATATTAGAAACATAATGATTTAAGATCTTTTCCTGATCAGCGGTAAACTCTTCGTGGGCCTGATCCATAAAGAAACCTCACTTATGAATAAAAATTTCTTCTTAACGAGTAATAGAGTGCCATAATCCCCCTAACCTTACAAGAAAAAAACACTAGGCATGATCAGACCTTAAATAATGGTGTCGATTTTAATACTTTGTGGCATCATGGGATTCATCAAAAACAATAGATGACATCATGACCATTTCAAATCAAGAATTATTAGACTTCAACAAACTTGGCTTTATTCCTGGACCCGATGAAGACGAAGAAGCCTTCCTGTCACGCATAGGGATATCGAAGACTATGGATAGCGACATTACGGCTACCAGCATGCAGTGCGATCTCTATGACATTGCTCCCGACTGGATACCCGTGCTCTACAGCAACGATAACCTCGCGCCGTGGCACGGCGGAACAACCTGGATACTATACGACGAAACATGCAACAGAACAATCACCTCGCGTGTGCAGCTGCGAAAACATTTCAGAGAATCACCAACATTCTTATACATATACCACAGGGATGAGATCCTTGCACATGAGATGGCGCATATATGTAGAAGTGGCTTCAATGAACCACGATTCGAAGAGTTCTTCGCATACAATACCTGCAACAACAGGTTTCGTCGATTATTTGGCCCTATAGTTCGTTATTCATGGGAAATCTGGACGTTTATTATCGCCATGGCATGCGCTTTTGCGTCCACAATAGTAACGCTTTCTTATCTTCCAATGCTTATGCCTATAGCAATGATACTATACAGCATTGCACGCCTAGCATTGTCATGGAAGACATTCGCAAAATGTTCGAAAGCACTGGACAATACCGTAAGCAACAACTCCGCAGCTGTTATGTATCGGATGACCGACCACGAAATCGCATCTTTCGCATCTATGTCGACAAAAGAAATAAAAGAATACGTCGAAAGCATGCAAAAAGGTTCACTACGCTGGCGCCTTATCAGTCTGGCGTACTTCTAACATCCGACCCGAGTTCAGCCCTTAACACACTACTTATAAATGAGTTAGTGTTTCACACGGGATTTCTACCTACAAGAATTTCTCGTAGCAAAGCTTTTCTTATGGCAAGGAGCAATACTATGCAGATTTCACTCAGCTTGGTTATTCACTAATGTTACGCATTTCTCTCACATTATTGGCTTTCTACAAGGTATAATCTACTTCGCATTTCTTCTCGCCCAACTCTTCTGAGTTGGGCTTGTCGAAATGTTTGTATCTCATACCTTTCGCTAAGCCACTAAAGCAAGATTAGCGCGTAACATCAGTTATTCACTGGGAAATCATTGCTTTTTTAGGAATGCTGGAAAATACTCTTCTGCTACGACTCCGAAACCACATTCTGAATTAGAATTATGTAGTGTTAAAGCTAACCCTCTAAAAGACTCTACCAACCCTATCTTCGCCAAAATAAGTTCTTTATCGATTCCTGGTGCTTTAGATAAATTTCCAAGAAATCTTTCGTAAACATCAAAGGCTTTTTGTGATACTATCCATAGAACATCCTCGACCTTTCTGCGAGATTTAGTTTTAAGTATTTCCGCTCTAAATTCCGAAATTTCCGTTTGCCAATTTGATGAGTTCTTCTTGGAAATTTCTTCGATAATAAATGCTAAACAACCAAGTTGCCTGTTGTTTAAAGTTTTTGGCAATATATCATCAAGCTCACCAGCTAACGCTGTTAATTCCTGCATTTTTAAATCATCAATATTGACTCTCATTATCTACCCTTTTTTTAGAACTTATTCCTAGCATAAGTTGACGTGAATCCAAATATTAGACAAAAAATGACAAATCTCATTCAAATTAAAATTAACGCCATTTCCGCCATAAAACTGAAACAATCAGAAATAATCCATCCCCATTAACTTTCTCAAGAGAAAGTAGAACTACACTCTAATTTGCTTCTGATAACTGTTGTAACACCTTATAAATAAGCACATACTGCTCGAATGTTGATATCGATTTATTTCTCTCATTACGAAGCTGACGCGCTTTTTTTCCGATAATACCCGAAGACATACTGCCCGCCTTACTATCTTTCCATGCTGCATATGCCGCCAGAAACACCCCGGTTCTTCCTACACCGGCACTGCAGTGTACAATCATAGGTGATTTTTCATCACAATTGTGTAGAGAAACATGCCTGATAAGTGCTGAGACAGTCTCTGGGCGGGCGACTCCCCAATCAGGCCAATTCTGAAGATGATAATGATGCAGAACCCTTTTTTCTCCGCCTTTCTCTGCCACAAAAATACGCTTAATAATACACTCCCTATACCCAGGAAAGCAATACAAACGCTTCTTCTCACAACTTGTTATGGTAATATCTCCATAAGTTCTCTCTCCGGTCGGCCAATATTTACTACACTTGTCCTTATTTTTTTCTCTGAAATTCGTAAGCATGATGATAACAGCAGAATTCGAATTCCATACCATATTCCAAAAATCTTGACGATCACGCGGCCTCGGTCCTTGCGCGGCGATAGCAATCCCTCCAAAGACAACATTGGCATTGTAATAAAAATCAGGATTGCCATCTACAGTAAAACGAGTAACCTCATCAGGGAGAACATCGCTATATCGGTTTTTTGCCATATTCTTAACAGCTGATGGACAACGAAAATACATCTCTCGACCATCAGAGAATAAAGGCAACAACCTATATTCCCTTTCAATATCTCTTATCAACATACTCATCGGTAGTCCTTCCTTTGTGATGCACTGCCGATATTAAGCTCGTGGCGATATTTAGCAACAGTACGCCTAGCACACGTTATACCTCTAGCCGTTAGATCTTTAGATATCGCCTGATCAGAATGCGGCTTCCTTTTGTTCTCTTTACTAACAATATCTAAAATCATGTCCTTTACAGTACACGACGACACATCATCACCATCATCAGTAACATACGCATTGGTGAAAAACGAACGCAGCGAAACAATCCCTCGCAAACAGCTCAAATACTTGTTTGAAACAGCTCTGGCAACAGTAGACTCATGCACATCAAGCTCTTCGGCGATAACTTTCATGGTAAGTGGCAACAATTTGCCGGAAAAATCTGCGAAAAAATCCTTCTGCTTATGGAGCAACAACTGTGCAATTTTAAATAACGTTTCATTACGTTGATGAATATTTCGCAGCAACCACTTACCGGAAGTTACCTTGTTTTGAATATATATTCGAGTATCTTCAGGGAGATTCTCATCTTTGAGCATCAACAAATATTTATGATTTACTCTAAAGGTCGGCAATGTATCGTCATTGATTGTGATGGAAAATCGCCCATCATCCTGTACGATGAATAAATCAGGAGTGATATATTGCACCATCTGATGCGAATACGCCAGCCCTGGATGAATATCGAGCTTCGCAATATCATTATCAATAGCATCCCTGACAGCCTGAACTGTACAGCCTAAACTTTTCCTAATAAGAGGTATCCTATTGTGAAGCATATCATCATAATGCTCCTTAACGATAGAATATGCCAAAGTACCCTCTTTGCCTTGGAAACACAGCTGCGCAATCAAAGACTCACGCAAACTTGTAGACGCAATACCTCGCGGTTCAAATCCCTGAATCTTCGCCAGAACACCCTCAAGATGTTTCTCATCAAACTCATTCAACAGGGAAATTTCTCGCAAAGGAATTTCCAAGAATCCACTATCATCGAGATTGCCAATGATAGCTTCGGCAAAAATAATGTCTTCAGGATCATCAAATACCTGCCTGGCCTGTGTCATCAAGAAATTGAAAAGCGTCATTTCAGCCCTTATAGAACTCTCCATAAAACCTTTGAGCTTTTCTTCCTCGGCGGTCCTCTTAGCCCTATAGCTACCACTCTCGGAAAAAAGATCACTGAATTCCTCATCGAGGCGACACATTATCTCGAAATCCTTATCATCGAAGTCTACCTCTGTATCCTCTGAAGCATCGCTTTCCCCGATATCTTTACTTTCTACTTCCGTATCATCGACGCTTTCTTCGTCGTCGTATTCCAAAACAGGATTATGTTCAAGCTCTGCATCGACCATAGTCGAAAGCTCCATAACAGGCATCTGTAGCAGACTTATCGCCTGCTGCATCTGTGGAGACATCATAAGCCGCTGACTCTGCTTTAAGCTCTGCGACTGCTTCTCATGAAGATCAAGGGACATATGATGCGTCATAGCATATTCCTACCTAAATATTGCATCTTCAAAATCGACATCTTCGCCATTAATGAACTTCAACACATCGATTTTGCTCTTTTTAAGATCGTATTTAAACCTACGGTCATCGACGTAATCGATCCCTGCTACAGACATACCACTAATGATGATATTCCACACCCTTAAATCATCGTGACCTGTGAAATCATGATTTTCCGTACTAATAACTTTGCTATCAATCCATATATCTTGGTATTGTTCTAGCTCCATACACCTGTATCAATCGCAATATATCTTCTTTGGCATTATCGTCTATCGTCGTCAAACTGGGTTTTATGCCTTTTTCTGACGCTTCAAAAGCCTTAAATGTTTTACATGTCGAATCTCTAAGCCTCACGCCTATGCCTTTGACATTGACCATATTCCCCCAATCGCCAAACATTGTAAGAGCAAGCTCACACGAAGTGATAAGAAATATAACATTCTTGTCCGGATTTTCATGAACAATACGGAAGATATTATCGCCAATATAATTTGCAGTGGTAATCACGAGAGGAACAACTCCATCATCAGGAAGAGCATTAATTGCTTCACCAATAAAACATTGATGACATGCCTGATTATCTGAATCGTACATACATTCAGTAGTAAACCTGCCGCAGGGACAGTCTAAAGGCTTCTGGCAATACGAGAACCCTACGACAAGGAGGGATTTTTTATCGCTAAGCAAAAGCTCAAACTCTTCAACACTATCGATATTATAAAGGAAAAAATTGCCATCCCTGACAAATGACTTACTCTTAACAAGAGATTTTATAAATGCCCAACCATACTTCAGAGGATGGCTAAAAAAATGACGCCTAAGCCTCCACCCAGTATCATGGGCAAGCATATACCTCAGTGTCTTCCACTTCAGATTCTTCGCAGTACTTTTAACAATATCCGACATAAAACCCACAATTCTCATTCGTAATAGCTTACAAGTCGTCTCCTTATAGCATTATTTACCATTATTGTCCGAATTTTTGAATATCAAACAGTATAATTATTCCCAAGGTCCACATACTATATATCAAACACGAACCCAAACGGCGAAGCTACGTATATATATTTTCTGCTTTATTATATTCACCTACAGCATGTTATAATTCTGAATCACTAAATAAAAATCAACATATGAAACATATAAGACACCACTTTGCTACTCTCCCTTCCACAAACACCTGGGCAAAAAAACACTCTCATATGTTTGACAAAAGAGCTCTGACACTTATCACGGCCGACGAGCAGACAGAAGGGCGCGGACGATTCGATAGGACATGGGTATCACCAGCGAATATGAACATCTACGCGACTTTCTGTTTTACAGTCCCTCCACACTATGCTATCGCCAACATACCGCAAGTTCTAGCTCTGACAGTAGCAAATGTCCTCGAAAATAAGGGCTTCGCAATACACCTCAAATGGCCCAATGATATCCTTATCAAAGGGAAGAAAGTCGGGGGCATCTTATGTGAAACGACATACTCCCAAAATAGCGTAGAGATTGTTTTGGGAATAGGTCTCAACATCAATATGCCGAAGGAGTTCCTCGACAACATAGACAGGCCCGCCACATCTCTAAAAAGCGAAAGCGGTAAGGAATATAATATCGAAGATATCATCGCGACGCTTTACAATACCTTCTCAGAAGACCTCTCGACTTTCCTTATAAACGGTTTTGCACCATTCTTAAGACCATTTAGAAGCAAAATGTCACAGATCATCGGCGAACATATCACCTTCGATAACGACAAGAACATGTGGGAAGGGGTATTTCACTGCATCAACGACGATGGAAGCATAACCATTGAGCTATCTTCCGGAGAACTCAAAGCCTTCTATGCCGGAGAAATTCCATAAAGGATCATAAACCCCAAAATAAACAATAAAAGCAATGTGCCTTATCGACATAGCTAATAGCAACATCACACATCAGTCACTAATATTAAGTGCGACTTTTATATCCTCTTTCATCCAGTCAGGAACACAACTCAATGCATCATGATAGTTACTAACCGTATCAAGACAAAGATCCGCATACCCATCCATCAAAGGATTCACATATTCCAACGCGTGATAGTCGTTTCCAACAGCTTTTCTACAAAATTCCGTATACCCATCCAGTAGAAGATTCACATACTCCAACGCGTGATAGTCGTTTCCAACAGCTTTTCTACAAAGATCCAAACACCCATCGACCAAAGGACTAGCATCTAAAAGCCGACTAGGAATGTTTTTAACATCGTCAAGGAACCAATCTTCATCGCTTGGGCCAATCTTAACAAGCTCATATACCGAAGAACCCTTTTCTATTTCGACACGCCTACGATCAGCGTAGAAAGATTCAAGCTTCCCTCCTCGTGGCACAGAATACAACATTGAACCTTTTTTTTCAATCGCAGCTAAGCACATCTTTTCGTTTCGCATCGCAATCGGCACAGAATTCAGCGCTAAGCCATTTTCTTCAATTGCAGCTAAGCACATCTTTTCGTTTCTCAGCGCAATCGGCACATAAACCAACGCCAAGCCAAAGTTTCTAACCGCGACAGAACACATCTTTTCGTTTCGCATCGCAATCGGCACAGAATTCAGCGCTAAGCCATTTTTTCCAACCGCGACTAAGTACATCTTTTCATCTCTCAGCTCAATAGGGACAAAATTTAACAACATTTCACCCTTTCCAACTTTGGCAAGACACCTATTGTACTCAGCTTTACGTTTGAGGGGGATCCCATCACTTGACACATTATCAATCAACCCGGTGAGCGCTCTAGCAGAAGCGACTGTTCCGACTCCATCGGCAGTCTTCTTAAGATCCTCGATTTGCTTCTCTGACAATCCCAATTTCTTAAGATCCGCAATAGCTACAACACGTTTAGGGTCGAATGCAACCTTTTGAAGGGAGTTCATATTACTATTATACCTAAAGAAAAGCCTGTTGAAAAACAAGGAAATCCTAACAAAAAGCTGTTTCACAGAACCAAACTTTTCAAAGGCCTCTTCTGCTACCGCTTCAATAAACTTTACATTACTAAAGAGATTAGCATAACTGGTTTTGTTATCAACATCCGCATCCACCCCATTCCGACTCTTTTGAAGCAGTTGCGCCGCCCTCTTCACAATAGCAATTGACGATACACTCTTGCCTTTTGATTTACCCTCTTTAACCAACACAACATTGCGACCAGCAAGAGAAGAACGTGACGATTTCTCACTAATCATTCGATCAGACAATTTGCTAAGATCTTCGATGTTTTTGTATTTATTTACATTCACAACACACCCCCTCTACTTTTAATAGTACCATGCTAACACAAAGACTTGCTTGATTTTCAAACATTGATAATGGTAACGTTAGATTAACTTATATTTTTTTATTTTAACCCGCAACATATTAATTATTATGCCTTTAAATATTGCCAGACATATTGATCACACACTTCTAAAACCCGACGCGACGCGTAGTGATATCGAAAAGCTCTGCCACGAAGCGCAAAAACACGGTTTTTATGCCGTATGCATCCAGCCATTCTGGATAGCCACAGCCAAAGAACTCCTAAGCAACTCTGATGTCAAAGTATGTACTGTCATAGGTTTTCCACTAGGAGGCGCAACAACGAAGGTAAAAATCCATGAAGCCGTCGATGCTCTCGCCCTCGGCGCCGATGAACTCGATGTTGTTATGAATATCGGCACCGCATTGGATCACAACTGGGAATATGTCGATCACGAAATCCGCAAAATTATCGAAGTCGCCAAAGGAAAATGCATAAAGATCATCGTAGAGACAGGTCTTCTTTCCGACGTGGAATTAAGAGTGGCATGCGAAGTTATAGAAAATGCTGGAGCACAGTTTATAAAGACATCCACTGGCTTCAGCAAAGAAGGAGCAACAATCAAAGCCGTCAAAGCAATACGATCCGTTGTCGCCCAAGAAACGGGAATTAAGGCAGCAGGAGGGATACGTACCCTCCATGATGCTCTAGAAATGATAAAAGCCGGCGCCACCAGAATAGGCACCTCGTCAGGAATCGATATCGTTAAAGCTGCGGAGTCACAACAAGATCAGAACTGACTTTAGCCTTAAGAATCTGATGAATATACGATAACGTCGCTCCGGTAGCAGCAAAACAGTGAGCACAAGCTCCTTTATATGATATTACAAGCTCTCGCCCATCTTTGAGATCAATAACTTCAACACCTCCACCATCGAGAGCGACGAATGGGCGGATATCCTTGTCTAGAACCTTTTCGATAACAGCTATGCGTTCTTCCTTGCCGAGCTCATTCCATCCAGAATAGCCATCGCCCTCTATCAATGATGAACCGCTAAGCAGCGGAGCAGCATAATTCTCTGGTATATCAATGCTATCACAATGCTTCACAGCATCTTTAAGAGCATCTATAACACTACTCAGCGCCCATGAGGCCTCCTGAGGGAATGAAAAGCCACCACCATCGCCACGGAAACTTCTGTCAAGATAATCCTTTGTCAACCTCCGAACTCTACCGTAATTTTTACCCAACGACTGTTGACACGCTCCCTCCGCAGCACCTATAAGCTCTGAAGGACCAAAAACCTGAAACCTAGCATCGACAACCTGACCATCAGTCTCATCAACGAGAAGATATAGCTTAACAATAACACCATCCTCCTTCCGCCCATCAGTCCCTACTGCCAAGAGCATACCGCGCCCTGAAGCATCAGCGTCATCAAAATAACCGAAACACATAGGCTTGGCTATAGCATCTCTGAGCTTCTTACTATATCTTGACCAATAATGCGTCGATACCATCGTCATAATCTCTCCGACATTTTTTGCAGCCTCACGGCACTATCACATATAATTTTCACAGCCCTATCAACGTCTTCTTCAGTAGTATAGCGAGACAATCCGAAATTCAGCGAGGATCTCGCGAGAACAGCATCGATGCCAGCAGCCACCAATTCCTTCTCAAGTTTATGAACCTCACATCCGCAGAAAACACCTTTTTCAGCCAATACATACGACAAAGCTTCCCCATGCACACCAGGGAAGCCTATAGCAGTACAATAAGGCAAACGCTCACTATCGCTAAAAAATACCACCGCACCAGATACGCCTTCCGTGATACCTCTCTCGAACTTGTCACGCAAACGCACAACCTCCGTACACATAAGATCCCTATTTTCCGCTGATTCTTCTGCTGCGCGTCCCAATGCTACCAATCCAGGAATATTGTCACAGTTCACTGTCCCGCGCTCCCTCTTATACGTCGCACAAGTTCCCTGCAGGCAATGAATCTGTTCACCGCGGAACGATATAAAATCTGCATCAATGCCCTCATCCCAATGCAAACAGCCAATGGCATGCGAAACATCAATATGTATAGCAACACCGGCATCGTGACATACTTTAACAATATCCTCGATGGGATTAAGGACGCCGGTCAATCCACTCGACCACGACAGAGATATCACTTCGGTCTGTGAGGTCATCTCACTAAGAACGTCTTCGGTAGTAACGACTCCTCCGATGGTCAACACATCGAACCTCGACAAATTGACATCACCGAAAGTCACAGTTCCAGCGCTGCCGACGCCAAGCAGATGGCGTATAGATTTGTATGCCTTCTCGATCTGAGGGACGAGCGTCGATTCTTTCATATGTGGGATTGATACGCGCCCCCAGATATCCGACGTTATAGCTCCAACGACACCCTCTGATGGCTTCGTCGTCGTGCAATTATCCAAATATATCATAACGTTATTATAAGGTTGTTTGCTGTCATCTCTTTCGGTATTTCCAAACCAAGCAAGTATAGCACTGTTGGCGCAATATCTGAAAGTTTTCCTCGCGATAAAAGTCTTTTACCGGGAGAGTCCTTTGCCACGTATATACATTCTACCGGGTTCAAAGTATGGCTTGTTTTCGCCATCCCCGTCTCATTATCGAACATCTCTTCAGCATTGCCATGATCTGCGGTGATAATAATTTGAAAATCACGCTCCAGAAGTTTCTCGACAAGCGTTCCAACACATTCATCAACAACTTCAATGGCCTTTTTTGCAGCATCGAAGTCTCCAGTATGCCCAACCATATCGCCATTAGCATAGTTTACGACGATAAATGCATAGTCCTTATCCAATTTATTGATGAGCGCCTCGGTAACATTGTATGCCTCCATCTCCGGATGACTGGCGAATGTCGCCGGATCAAAACGGCTCTTAACATCAACCTGATCTTCACCAGAATATGGCGTCGTTGTCTTGCCATTGAAAAAACTCGTGACATGTCGGAATTTCTGTGTCTCTGCAATACGAAGTTGACACAACTTTGCCTTTGAGACCACCTCGCCTAAAAGGTTTTCCATGCCACCTCCACTACCCATCGCCTCCAACATATATTCGGTGAACGCATCATAATACCTCGTAAAACCAACATATGTCACATCAGGTCTGAAAGGCCGATCACCAGGATAATCATCCTCGACAAAAGCTTGCGTCAACTGTATGGCGCGATCTTGACGATAATTGACATGTAACACACAATCACCATCTTCGACTCCATCATAATTTCCAATAACATGTGGCGGGATATATTCGTCGAACATCTCAACATCGTCAGGAGTTCTATCGTTAGAATATGATTCCTTAATAGCCTCTAGCACATCGACGACGCGACGCCCATCGGCAGAAACGATACAACGATATGCCATATCGGTAAGCCGCCAGTTCCTGGATCGGTCCATACTATAGTATCGCCCCATAATCGTGCCGATACGACAGCCACCGACTTCTTCCATGACTTTAATAAGCTTAGCGATATAGCCCAGAGTACTGCGAGGAGGCGTATCACGACCATCAAGAAATGGATGAATGACAATATCACCCTCAGGAAACTCATTGCGTGCACGATGCATCAGCTTAAAAAGATGCTCCTGATGAGCATGGACGCCCTCATCCTGTAGCAGACATAAAAAATGTAAGCAGCTATTATTATCCATCCACTTAGAGATCATATTGCACCATTTCTTCGACTCAAAGATCATCCCTGTACCCATGCCATCGTCGATACGCTTAAGCTCCTGGGTAACGATCCTTCCGGCCCCCATATTCAGATGTCCCACCTCCGACGACCCCTGATACCCGTCAGGGAGCCCAACAGGCTCTCCGGAACAATCCAGCATCGTCCAGGGATATTTTTCCTTATAACCATCAATATTAGGAGTATTCGCCGCAAAAACAGCATTACCCTCCTCGCGTTCGTTTATTCCCCAGCCATCGCGAATAATAACACACACTTGCCTACTCATGCCCGCCTCCAACGTTCTAGTAAAAATTAGCTTCTAACCTTTTCATACCCAACCATGTTCAAAAATCCGATTGGGTATAAACCAAAATAAACTCAGAGCTTTTAGTAAAAGTCTCTATAAGATATAATCAATAAGCTTTTAAAAGGATAAGAATAAATTATGGAAAAACAACGATTAAGCAAAGTATTGGCAGCCGCCGGTGTAGCATCACGTCGTGCATGTGAAAAACTCATTTTCAATGGACACGTTTCGGTCAACGATAAAATGGAACTCATCCCTCAGACAATGGTGACATTCAAAGATTCTATCGCTGTCGACGGTAAACTCATAAAACATTCAGAGAACAAGGTAACATATATCCTAAACAAGCCCAAAGGCTACCTATGTTCAAGCAAAAAAATCGAAGACACAAAAATTGTTTTGGATCTTTTTAGGAGCGTAAAAGTCCGCCTCTTTACTGTTGGACGCCTCGACAAAGACACCCAAGGGCTTATCATCGTCACCAACGATGGTGATTTTGCACAGAACGTGATACATCCCAGCCATAATACCGAAAAAGAATATCTCGTCAAAGTACAACAAGAAGTTACTCACGAACACCTGCAAGCTATGTCCAAAGGGGCACGCATTGATGGAACATTCGTAAAACCTGTCAGAGTGACAAAAGTTCGCAAAGGC
>Ga0307991_1001288_pt1 | contig 17663 bp, 16 predicted proteins | sample EllFjometagen131_FD_203146 | JGI IMG/M metagenome (GOLD analysis project Ga0307991, IMG submission 203146) | Marine microbial communities from Ellis Fjord, Antarctic Ocean - #131 | ecosystem: Environmental > Aquatic > Marine > Unclassified | place: Southern Ocean | collected 2014-10-08
AGAGGCAGTAACGGTTGCGCTATCGCAGCCCAGGCACGATATGATTCCTACCCCGGTTATGGCAACACGATTTAGTTTCATAGAGTTGTGATCTTTCCTTTGAAAATTATTTTTATAGGGTGGCATTGTACACCAACCTTTGTATTCTTGTCCCAGATCTCGCTATAAAGCCGTCGACCAATGGCAGACGGTCTTGTCTCAGATATTTGCGGTGCAAAGCACCATTTCCCCCATTTGTCGCCGCCGAACGCAATGAGCGTCTCCGAGAAGTACTTGGTCGCTAACTGTTCGAGCGCAGCGAGTTTTAGCGACCTTCTCGGTGTAAGCGACTGCAGTTAGGGAACCCGTCAGGGCAAGACAACTGCGGGTCATGTTTTGCATACTTTTGGATGAGACTAAAAGTATGGCGCGGTCCGGGTGCGCGTAACCCGGCTTACTTTAGCCGATGATTGTTATAATTAGCCCAATGAAAATTGATCAAATCCCACATTCATAAATCAAAACCAAAATCAAATTCGCGGGTTTCGTCCCGCAGACGACGTACTTTTTTGGCTGGTCTCAAAAAAGTAAGCAAAAAACGACCTTTAAGTTCTACCCTCCGGGGGTCGCGATCTAGCTACAATGGTTTATTTTCCCTCTTACATATCAGCGCGGTTTGGCGGCCTTAAGACCTCCAAATAGGTGACCTTTTGTTAGTACGGCATTGAGTATCTTGGTTGTTATCTAGCTCTCAATTTTTTCCGTGGGACGATACGTCGCCGCTTGCGCTAGCTTCCCCATTTCCCCCATTTGTCGCCGCCGAACGCAACGAGCGTCACCGAGAAGCGTTTGGTCGCTAACTGTTTGAGCGCAGCGAGTTTTAGCGACCTTCTCGGTGTAAGCGACTGCAGTGAGGGAACCCGCAGGGCAAGACAATAGTGGGTTATGTTTTGCATACTTTTGGATAATACTAAAAGTATGGCGCGGTCCGTGGGCGCAACCACGGTTTACTTCAGCCGATGTATGTTATTATTCGCCTAATGAAAATTGATCACATTCCACGATCATAAATCAAAACCAAAATTACGGCATACACGCCCCACCATTAACAGAGAAAACCTGTCCAGTAATGTAACTAGATTTATCGGAGCACAAAAATTCAACCATATTAGCCACCTCTTCCGCTTTACCTACCCGACCCAGTGGGATCATGGGCAAAATATGCTCCAGCGGCAAATCAGCAATCATCTCGGTCTCTATAAAACCGGGGGCAACCGCATTCACCAATATCTTGCGCTTAGCTATCTCGGCAGCTAGAGAGCGGGTAGCGCCGATCAAACCAGCTTTCGCCGCTGAGTAATTGGTCTGCCCCGCCACCCCAGTCTGGCCGGAGGTGGAAACAATATTAACAATACGCCCCTGACGCTTACGTAACATCTGCGGCAACACTGTGCGCGTGACATTAAAAAATCCGCCCAGATGGACAGAGAGCACATCGTTCCACTCGTCATTACTCATCATTGCCATAATAGTGTCACGGGCAAAACCGGCATTATTTATTACGGCAAAAGGTGTAGCGTCAGCTAAAAATGGTTTTAAAGCGTTGTCAGTCTGCTCCATATCAGCTACATCAAACGGTAGCAACTGGCACGTTACCCCCACAGCTTCAATTTGCTGTTTAACAGCGTTTGCCGCATCATCGTCACTGCGGTAGTTAAGCCAAATATCAAAACCAGATTGCGCTAAACTCAACGCAATTGCAGCGCCAATCCCCTTGCTGGCCCCGGTTACCAAGGCAATTTTCGCCGTTTTCTTCATCTCTATCATTACAATATAACTCCATAATTGCAGCTCATTACATCAGATAATTTAATCTATTCACTCTATATAAATATGCCCATGGACACAACTGATTTTAATCTTATGAAACCTTGCTGATCAGATGAGACGACAGCCTTAAACCTGATGGGTGCTGGCGCAATAATCACTGACGGGAAACCTGTGAACATACGGTGAAAATAAGTAATGATTTATAAAACAGGGCATATCTATGTTTACGAGGTAAGTTTGGGCTATTGACATCATCCTTTTAATGGGTGACCTTTATTATCCTTTTCAATCTCGAATTCTCAGTTGAAAAGGTCGGCTTACAAGAGACGGAATTTTTTGCTTAACCATCTCAAGAGCTTTGACGAGTTCATCAAGATTGGAGTTTAAATATGGTAAACGAACAAACAATTGACGATCTAAAAAAATGGTTCACAACCTATGTGCAAACATTTGCATCTAAAGATATTGCTGTGCGACAGAATATCCAACTTAAAGAAGAACACACCAAACTGGTCTGCAAAGAGATTCTGCACTTGGGTCATCAGCTCGAACTCAATGCCGGCGAGCTGCGCCTAGCAGAGCTCACCGCTCTTTTTCATGATATCGGTCGTTTCGAACAGTACGCCAGGTACAGTACGTTTGTAGATGGCAAATCGGTCAACCATGCCCAACTTGGCGTCAAAATTTTACAGGAAAAAGATGTTTTAAGTCAGCTGGATAACTCCGTTCGCGATCTTATTCTGCGCATCATCGCCTATCACAATCGTGCTGTTCTACCGGCAGAGGAAAACACAACCTGCCTGTTTTTTTCTAGGTTGCTCAGAGATGCCGACAAACTGGATATCTGGCGAGTGGTGACCGATTATTACCGACAAATAAACAAAAAAACCAACACCGCGCTTGAACTTGGCTTGCCGGACACCATCGGTCTGTCTGATGCCGTAGTAAAAGACCTCCTTGCCGGAAGAATTGTCGACATAAAACACTTAAAAAACCTCAATGACCTCAAGTTGCTACAGGTCGGCTGGGTATATGACCTCAACTTTACTCCGTCGTTTCAACGGTTAAACGAAAAAGGTTATCTGGATATGATCCGGACCGTTCTGCCTAAAACAGAAGGTGTAGAAATGATTTTCACAGCCGTTACCTCATTTCTAATAAGGGAATGTGCCAAAAAGCCGTCTTCTGCAGAGAGACTGAATGACCGCTCATTTGTATCTGACCACTGCACCCCGTAAATAGGTTGCAGAATAAAAGCAAGTGAATATGAGGGGCTCTTGATTCCAGAACTTGAAATCAAAGCATTCGGTGGAGATCCAAAAGAGAAAGCAGTGGTCTGGCTTTATAGTTGATAAAGTTCTGAACTTAAAGGTACTGTTTCAAAGGCGAGCGGAAGCCTCTGGGCAGATGCATAAATTGTATCTTCAATATTCATAAAAATATATTTAGGGATTACAAATGGGACTTTCATTACAGGAGCAGCTACTTAAGGCTGGGTTGGTCGATAAAAAACAGCTCAAGAAGGCTGAACACGATAAGAGAGTACAAAATAAAAAGCAGAAAAAGGGTGGAGGAACTATTGCCGATGCTGCAAATGCTGGCGCGAATAAGTTGCAACAGCAGCAAGCGGAGCAGGCTAAACTTGACCATAAGTTGAATGTCGAACGGCGTGAACTCGCACAACTCACGGCTGATAAGGCTGCAGCACAACAGATGATTGAGCGCCACCAGGTAGCGCTTGAAGATGGCGATGTTGTTTATCACTACGTTGATGGTGGTCAGATCAAACGGATTTCAGTCAGCCAGGATATTGCCGATAAGCTTTCTGAAGGGGGTATGGGGTTGGCTGTGTACCACGAATCTATTGTACTGGTGCCCGATGAAACGGTTATTAAAGTTCTGAAACGTGATAAGGATGCAATTCTGGCTTACAACGATCCAGCGCAAATTGAGGACGATTATCCGACCGATTGGTAGTGGCTCTAAGGTAGGGTATTTTCTACCGAACAAAACAATATTTGACACGGATTGACTTTAATTGTTTTCGACCAATAGTTATATGATTTGGCGGTTTGGCTGCTTATGTGAATTTGCGAGGGCATCATAGAACCTTTACATATTATTCACTACAATCACCACCAACCTTTAAAAAAGTGGATAGCAATCAGCATCCCAACATCGACACACTGACTTATATCGACTATAATTCGAGTTAATCAATATTTCATCTGTACACAGTGGGGTTTTATGTCCGAAGAATCGACGACTCAACAACGACAGATTTGGCTAATTTTTTTCTTTTTGGGCATAATTATGCTCAATTTTCCTTTCTTACAAATTGTCAATCGCTTAGATACCTTTTGGGGCATCCCAGTCCTTGTGCTGTACTTTTTGATAGGTTGGCCTCTTTCAATTTTAGTTATCTATGTTTTCGCCCGTACTATTAAAGATGATAGCGAAAATTCTAAAAATGGAGTTGATTGATGACATTCCAGCACATGAGTATAACAACATTATTATACATATTGGTGCTGTTTGTTGTGGCGTTTGCCGCTGCGCACAGACGCAAACGCGGTAAAAGCATTGTATCCAACCCGCACATTTATTCCCTTACCTTGGCCATATACTGTACGTCTTGGACCTATTACGGTAGTGTTGGTCGAGCAGCAACCACAGGACTTGATTTTTTAACAATATATCTTGGTCCTACCCTGATCTGTTTCACTTGGTGGTTTTTACTGCGTAAAATAATCCTTATCAGCAAAAAACAAAACATCGTCAGCATTGCCGATTTTATCTCCAGCCGTTATGGAAAATCCACCTATCTTGGTATGATTGTTACAATTTTTGCAGTTTGTGGCATTGTCCCTTATATCGCCCTGCAGCTAAAAGCTTTCTCCGACACATTCAACCTTATAAGTGGGTGGTCTGGATCTGATAATTCAGCTGTACATTGCCTCATCCCCCAACTACCTATATGTGTAGACACTGCTCTTATATTTGCTTTATTTCTGGCTTTGTTCTGTATTCTATTTGCCGCTATGCGTCTGGACAGTACCGAACATCACGAAGGTCTAATGGCGGTCATCGCTTTAGAATCAATAATTAAACTTATTGCTTTTATGGCTGTAGGTATTTTTGTAACCTACGGTTTATTTGATGGTTTCGGCGATATTTTCACCAAAGTAATGACAAATTACCCCGAAAAAAAAGATTTATTGCTCATAACCTCTGACCACAACAGTGGTATGCGCTGGTTTAGCATGACCTTCATGTCGATGATGGCGATAATGTTTCTACCGCGCCAATTTCACGTTATGGTTATTGAAAATACTAACCATAACCATGTGCGCACTGCAATGTGGGCATTTCCCGCTTATCTCTTCCTGTTAAATCTTTTTGTGCTACCCATAGCCTTAGGCGGAATTCTCACCTTTAATGGTGATACCAGCCTTGCCGATTATTACGTACTCAGTTTACCGTTGAACGCTCATCAGGAAGCCTTGGCGGTACTAGTATTTATTGGTGGTTTTTCTGCCGCAGCTGGCATGGTTATGCTTGAATCTATAGCATCAGCTACCATGATTTTAAACAATCTGGTTATACCGATAATTTTGCGTTTTAATTTAAAAATGGCCGACATCTCCGGTTTACTACTAAATATCAAGCGATTAGCTATTATTGGTGTAATAGCCTTGGGTTATTTTTACTATCGAGCGCTTGGAGAATCGGAGGCACTAATAAACATCGGCTTAATTTCTTTTATGGCTGCCACACAATTTGCCCCATCATTATTAGGGGGGTTATATTGGAAGAGAGCTACTCATCTCGGCGCTGCGGTTGGTCTGATTATGGGATTTATCCTATGGTTTTACACGCTCCTGGTGCCTACATTTGTTCAAGCTGGATGGCTGCCGGCAAACCTGCTAAGTGAAGGTCTGTTTGCGATCACTTGGTTAAAACCAACTGCATTATTCTATCTGGACAACCTAGACATATGGTCGCACTCGCTATTTTGGACCATGTTCTTTAACCTTGGCTCCTTCCTGACAATTTCCATAATCACCAAACAATCTGCTGAGGAAGAAGCTCAAGCTTTGCGCTTTGTAGAGGTGTCGACATGGAAGAAAACAGAGCAAAAACGTACACGCTTGAGTAAGGCACCTACGATACTTGAATTCGTTGACCTTATGACTAAGTTCATCGGAGAAAAACAAGCCAACACTGCGATAGCTCAATATCTTGGAGATAGAGAAATAGACGAGAAAGGGAGCTTATCAGAATACGAAATACCTAATCTGAAACGCTTTACTGAAAAAACTTTAGCTGCTTCTGTCGGCGCAGCATCAGCACGCATAATCATTGAAAATTACTTATCCGCGCGTGGCAGCAAAATGGAAGACATATTTGACATCTTCGGCACTGTAAGTTTAAGTCGTGATGCCAGCCGTGAACAATTAACAGTGCTATACGAAGCGGCAAATACTGTCTCTAGTGGCGCTGACCTGAATGCAATTTTTGACAATATTCTTAAATTACTCTATCGCCAATTCCGTTTCGACCTATGCGTAATACGCTTTTATGATGAACATCAGGATAGGCTCACGGTTAGAAACTTTCACGGGTTAGATACCGATTTTCTTGCGCGTGCTGATCGAGAAATCAACGAGGACACCTGCATAGGCAAAGCATATATTAGCAACAAAGTAATATTAGCCAACGACTCCGACTGCACCGACAAACCTGCATCTATGGCTATCATTAACCGCGAAGGGATCAAATCATTTGCCCACGCTCCGATTACCCTGGAAGGTCAGCCCATAGGTGTATTATCTTCTTACTCACATTATACTAAGGGCATTTACACCGATGAATTCATTGAGTTATACAAAAACTTAGCGGCACAAATTGGTATTGCATGGCGCAATGCCAGCCAAACCAACAAATTAATTGCAGCCAGTGAACAAGAACGAGAACTGCGCATCGCCGAATCTATACAACTAGGCTTGCTCCCTGACACGATGCCGCAAATAGAAGGGTTAGACATAGCCGGAATATGTATACCAGCTAAACAGGTAGGTGGAGATTATTTCGATTTTATTGTTCAGCCACCGGATCTGGATATTGTTATAGCTGATGTTTCTGGTCACAACATCGGAGCTGCACTACTTATGGCTGAAGCACGTACCTTCATCCAAGCACGCGCCCGTCTTCTGGTGTCACCCACTGTTATTATAGATGCCTTAAACAGGTTTTTATATGATGACCTCAACAAAGCTGAGCTTTTTATCACCCTCTTTTATCTTAAATACAATAGTGACAAGCGGGTGCTCACTTATGGCAATGCTGGGCATAACTATCCACTTATTTATCGCCAGGCTACCAATTCTTTTGAAGAGTTGGATGCTGAGGGTCTTATTTTAGGCATTGAAAAAGAGGTCATATTTGAAGAACGTCACAGCCAGTTAAACAATGGTGACATACTAATCCTATATACCGATGGCATTGTTGAAGCGGAGAACAATCGTGAAGAGTTGTTTGGCATAGAACAGTTAAAAAGTGCTATCATCGAAAACATAACCAATGAGGCACAAGACATTATAGATAGCACTCTTATTGGTGCCCGCATGTTCCAAGGGCGGCGTCATTTTAATGATGATGTAACTATGGTAGTAGTGAAAGTTAATAAATAATTTTGTCGATTGAGCGCAGCTTTGTCGTTTAATAAAAACACTTGAGGAGATGTATAAATGATCGTATCCATAGAAGAACACGGCGCAATTGTAAGCCTATCATTGCAGGAAGAAAGATTAGACGCGCACAATAGCAATGAGCTAAAGACGCAACTGCTCAACCTGTTTGAAGAGGGTAAAAGTAAAATTATTATTGATTTATCATCAGTACGGTTTATAGATTCATCTGGTTTAGGGGCTTTAGTCTCTGGATTTAAAAACGCTAGCTCACGCGAAGGAAGCTTAAAGTTGTGCGGTTTACAAACGCAGGTAAAATCAATGTTTGAATTGACAAGGCTACATCGTGTATTTGAAATTTTCCCCAGTGTTGATGAAGCTCTAACCAGTTTTTAGCACAGATACACCAATCGTTTAAAAGCGCAATTTTGAACTGCTAGGTTAATCGCAGAAAATGTAAACCAGATTAACCTAGCTGCTCATGCTGGCACTATATGCGCATCCTGTTACAGGAGGTTGATTGATGAAAAACCAACTTGAAATGGACATCAAGGTACCTAACCAAACGCAATACCTTGGTTTAATAGGAAAGATAGGTGAAGACATTGCTTATACCTTGAAAAACTTCAAAAATAACCGTGAAGAGCTGGCATATCACATCAATCTGGTGCTTACCGAAGCGATGGCCAACGCTATTAGACATGCCAACAACAATGATCCAAACAAAGATGTCCATATCACGATTAACGTGTCAGATAAAAACCTGTGTATAAAAGTGTTTGATCAGGGACAAGGGTTTGATATCAGCGACGCCCAGAAGCTATTACCTGACCCAACCGAGGATCATGGTCGTGGGATATTTATTATCCATACCCTTATGGACAGCGTAACTTACAAGCATTGCGAAAACGGCAATGTTCTGGAAATGAATAAAACGTTTAACTAATCATCTGCATTCAACAGCAACTCAAGCAACTCACCATGGTGATCAATACGCAAACCACCATCCCATTTATATGACACGAAGCAACATCCGGCATCTTGTGCCGCCTGTCTATCTAGTTCTGAGTCACCTACAAAAACCAACTGGTGCGGGAGAAGGTGCAAACGCTGGGCAACAGTCAGCAACATATCAGGCGCTGGTTTCGGTTTTTCTACATCTACATAAGTAAGCACCGTAGCGAAAACCCCACCTAAGGAAAAATAATCTAAAATATCCCCCATGCTGTTGCCACGGTTAGTTGCCACAGCAAGGCTGAATCTTTGTGCCAGCACGTCCAACAGTTCAACTAATCCTGCTTCAATTTGTAACTGTGGAATAAAATCGCAATAATCGACCTGACGTGAATAATCCATAGCTGCAGCCCCCAATTCTGGACCCAGCAAACCACGAAAGACTTGCGGGCTAGCCGCAGTGTGACACAAAGCAACATTTTCCGGCTGATCTTGAGTTACTGGTGCCACCCCAAAGTGGCTTAAGATAGAATTATAAAACGCCAAATTTGCTGACTGACTGTCAAACATTACACCGTCACAGTCAAAAACTACCGCCTTAATGTTTTTCATGAATTTTTATTCCAATTAAGAAAAATAAGTCCCGTGACCCCGCCAACAATCATGGGCATTGACAGCATCTGCCCCATAGTCAAACCACTGGATAATACCCCTAACTGCACATCAGGCTGACGGACAAACTCAATCGCGAAGCGAAACAGGGCATACAGTGTGATAAATGCGCAAAAAACTGACCATGGTTTTAATTGACGGCGATAAATAAGCCACAACAGCAACAACATTATTGGACCTTCCAAGGCAGCTTCATAAAGTTGACTTGGATGGCGCGGGAAGGAACCACCGCCCGGGAAAATCATCGCCCAGGGAACGGTTGTTATCCGTCCCCACAGTTCACCGTTGATGAAATTACCAATACGTCCGAAAAACAAACCATAGCACGAGGATATTACTAAAATATCAGCCAGTTGCCCCATAGGTAATCTGTGCTTCCTTATAAACCACACTGCGGCAACTATCACCCCAGATAATCCGCCGTGAAAGCTCATACCTCCCTGCCACAGATAAAGAGCTTCCTGCGGATTGTGCCAGTAAAAAGCTCCGTTGTAAAATAGCACATAGCCTAAGCGACCACCAAGCACCACTCCCAGCACACAAGCAAAGAGCAAGTCCGCAATAGTCTCGTGACTAACATCCAACTTGCTTTTTTTTACCAACTTAAGAATCATGCCATAGGCACAGATAAAACCAGCCATATACATCAAGCCGTACCAGCGCACAGCCAATGGTCCAACTTGGAAGGCAACCGAATCAATTTGCGGATAAGTCAACATTGCTACAACCTAAATGGGTAAGAATACGCTGGAGCTCCTCGGGCAGTGGGGCTTTAAAGCTCAACATTGCACCGCTAACAGGGTGCAGACAATTTAATTGCCACGAATGCAGCATGGTACGCGGTACATCAATATCAAGAACTCCAGTTTGGTAGCCATAACGCACATCACCAACCAACGGATGTCCTGCTTCGGAAAAATGCACTCTGATTTGATGCCTACGACCAGTAGGAATATCCACCTCAACCAGAGAGCAGCAATCGAATTGGCAGATAGTTGTGTAATTTGTTACTGCCAGTTTACCACCCTTGGCAACAGATTTCATTTTATTAGAAGCTCGATTTTTTGCTAATTCAGAAACAAACTCCCCGCTTGCGCAGTTCATATTTCCGCACACCAGCGCGAGGTATTTTTTCTTAGCTTGATGCTGGGTGAACGCTTGGGTTAACCCTTTATGCGCCAGTGGATGAATAGAAAATATCATCACCCCTGAGGTTTCGCGATCCAAACGTTGCACCATACCTAAAGAGGGCTTCAGTTGCAGTCTATATGGATCTTGCAGCCAGAGCAATAGAGCCTCGTAAAGTGTCCCTTTGTAGCGTGCTGGCGTTGGTTGAGATTCAACTAAAGTGGGCTTATTGATTACAATAATATATTTATCCTGATAAATAATATCGTTATCAGTCAGGCGATAATAATTGAACGGCAAACCGTCTATAAAAATTTCCACTTTAGCACCAGCACTGGCTTTTACCCCACCCTGACGCACCCTCCTACCATTTACATGCACACCGCCCACATCAATCAGTTTAGACAGCATAGCACAGGATAAATCGACACAATTTTCACAGATAGCTTGATCTAGACGAACACCAGCACTGGGTAACTGCAACCGTATCGTTCGTCTTTGTATATTATTACCATCCATTGAAAAGCAACCCCGCGCCATACGACAAAAGGTCTCATTTATAATAATGAGACCTTTTGAGAACTACATAAAAAGGGACCTGATTAGCTCAACACATGTTTATCAACAACAAAGCAGGTAAAATCACCCTTAAAGACCACTTTTTCACCAACCTGAACCATACATTCTACTTTAATTTTTTTACCAATTTCTTCAACTATGATAGCTGTCGCCTGAGCTACATCACCAACTTTTACCGGAGCCAGAAATTTGCTATCAGCGGCACCAAGCACTACCGTTGGCTTATTTACTGCCAACATTGCTGCATAATCGGCCAAACCGAAGATGAAACCGCCATGTACCAACCCGTATTCATCGGCAACCATTTCCGGCACAGTCTCCAAATTGACAATTGCTTCACCCTGCTTTAATTGAACTATTTTCCCAACTAATTTAGGCGAAATCTTCCGGTGGGTATCTGATGCGATATTCATTTTAGATCCTTAGCAGAAGTCTACGCGCTCACGCAGCTCTTTCCCAGTTTTGAAAAATGGAGTCTTTTTTGCTGGAATACTAATTAAGCGACCACTTTTCGGATTACGAGCCTGACGCGCATCGCGCTCACGAATAGAGAAAGAACCAAAACCGCGAATTTCTACCCGGTCACCATAAGCTAACGAATCAGTAATACTATTAAAAATTGTATTTACAATTAATTCTGACTCTTTTTTATTTAATTCGCTACCATTGTCCATCAGTTTTTCAATTAACTCACTCTTTGTCATTTTCTACCTCGTTAGTTAGCTGGAGACCACATTAATTTTAATCCTGAGCTTTGCTGTTGGACCATATAATCATTAATGTGAGTTACCGTTTGGCCAACAAAATAATCTACAAAATTTATCTTTGGTTTGGCTGGATAAATAACATTAGGTTTCCCTTTTATGCCAACCATTTTAGCTGCTGCAGTTATTGCTGGCTGTAATCCACCTAACTTATCAACCAAACCTAACTTTAGTCCCTGACGCCCAGTGAAGATCCTGCCATCGGCCAATTCCCGCACTTTATCTTCCGGAATATTACGACCATTACTTACGGCCTCAACAAACTGAGCATAAACATCGTCAATTAAGGACTGAAGTAATATCTTTTCTCCCGCAGTCATTTCCCGCATAGGCGAACCGATGTCTTTATGGATACCACTTTTAACTACGCTTGATTTTAAACCAACCTTATCCATAAGTTGCAAAACATTGGTAAACTCCATAATAACACCAATGCTACCGGTTATAGTTCCGGGGTTAGCGTAAATCACGGTGGCGGGAGCGGCTACATAGTAACCACCAGAAGCAGCAACTGAACCCATAGAAACAATAACTGGCTTAATTTCGACGATTCTTTTTACTTCATCATGAATCTCTTGTGAGGGCCCAACGCCACCACCTGGTGAATCAACCCGCAACACAATAGCTTTTATGGCTGCATTATCACTAAAATCCCGAAGATCTTCAATGACAGCGCGAGAATCCTTGATAGTACCCTTGATATCGATAACACCAATTTTAGACCCAAGAGCAAAAGATTTTGGTCCATGATTATTCAATAGCAAGGTAGCACCACCAAAAACAACAAATATTGTAACCAAAATAATGGTTGCAAATATGAACGGTCGTTTTTTCATTTTAAACCTGACAAAAAAGCCCCTGCTACCATAGTAATAGCAGGGGCTCAATTTGAAAAAGTACTAACTATTCTTCTGAGCTTTTAAACGCGCCTTGTAGCAACTCACCGAGGCTAGAAGTTGCCTTTTTCTGTGCGCCGATAAAAGCATCAACTTCAGCTTTCTCTTTACGCTCAGACAAGTGCTTGATAGACAACGCAATTTTATGTTCCGAGGTATCTACATGCAACACTACTGCTTCAAGCTCGTCACCGATTTTGGCAAAATCTTTAGGTGTTTCCACTTTGTCTTTGCTGATCTCAGAAACATGAATCAATCCCTCAACACCCTCTTCAACCTCGAGGAAGATCCCAAATTCTGTTACCGAGGTAACTTTACCACGAATGATGGTCCCTGGAGCATATTGCTCAGGAATAATCTGCCAAGGATCTTGAGTCAGTTGTTTTACCCCGAGAGAGAAACGCTCATTATCACGATCAATATTAAGTACAACTGCCTTAACGAGATCACCTTTTTTGTATAATTCAGAGGGGTGTTTGATGCGCTTGGTCCAGGACAGGTCTGAAATATGTACCAGTCCATCAATTCCTTCATCCACTCCTACAAAGATACCAAAGTCAGTTATATTCTTAACTTGACCTTCAATAATAGTACCTGCAGGGAATTTCTCTCCAATTACTTCCCAAGGGTTTGGTTCAATCTGCTTCAGACCCAAGGAGATACGGCGATTATCAGTGTCCATTGCCAAAACAACGGTTTCAACTTCGTCACCAATGGACAAAATTTTATTTGGATGTTTGATCCGCTTAGTCCAGCTCATTTCAGAAACATGAATCAGACCTTCAACGCCTTCTTCCAATTCGATGAATGCGCCGTAATCAGTCAGGCTGACAACTTTTCCAGTTACGCGGCTATTAGCTGGGTATTTCTCTTGCACGCTCAGCCATGGATCAGGTGTAATCTGTTTCAGACCTAAACTGACACGCTCTTTTTCTTTGTCAAATTTCAGTACTTTAATCTTGATACTATCACCAACAGCGAGAATATCAGATGGATGTGATACACGACCCCATGACATATCGGTAATATGTAACAGACCATCAATACCGCCGAGGTCGATAAACGCACCATAATCGGTCAGGTTCTTAACTACACCCTCAACAACCTGATTTTCTTCAAGTGTCTCTAATGTTCCGGTACGTTGGCTCTCGCGCTCACTTTCAAGCAGCACGCGCCGTGACAGAACTATATTTCCACGTCGTTTATTTAATTTAATAATTTTGAAAGCAAATGTCTCGCCAATCAGTTTATCCAGATTACGTACTGGACGCAAATCAACCTGTGAACCAGGCAAGAATGCATTCACGCCGATATCGACAGATAAACCACCTTTGATACGCGAAACGATACGACCTTCAACAACCGCATCTTCTTCCAAGCTGTTCCATACTTTTTGACGATCAGCTTTCTCTTTTGAAAGACCGATGAGACCGCTCTCGTTCTCAGCACGCTCAAACAACACGTCAATTTTATCGCCGACATTAAGCGTCACTTGCTTGCCATCAACGGAAAACTCAGACAGAGGAATAACACCTTCAGACTTATAGCCGACGTCGACTACAACTGAATCAGGATTTACCTGAACAACTGTCCCCTCAACTACGTCGCCAACAGCTAAATTTCCCTGTAAGCTGTTCTCGAACATTTCCTCAAAGTTTTCATCACCAAACTCGTCATCGAACTCCGCTCCGAATTCATCATCCATAAATTCGAGCTCATCTGTGTTGCTTGTTTCGTTGTTTTCAGACATTAACCAAAGTACCCCCTAGAAGATTACGTCTACTATCTCAAGACGTTTACAGCCTAAGCTGTGGAGCCGAACATTATCATAAGCTCCGTAAAAAACAAATAATTATTTTGCAATTTCCCGCAGTTTTTCCATTACTTCGCCAATGATCCACTCTGGAGTTGAGGCACCGGCAGTTATCCCGATTGCAGTTATTTGATCAATCCAGCGAGAATCTATCCCCTCGGCTGTTTCAATATGGTAGGTTTTTGGTTGAATTTCTGTGCAAATACTGGCTAAACGGGTGGTATTAGCACTATTTCGCCCCCCGATTACTAACATAAGATCAACTTTACTTGCTATCGATCGAGCTTCCTCCTGACGTACAGCAGTAGCATCACAAATAGTATTGAACACGCGCAGTTCTTTACACTTATTGAGTAGAACTGCAGCAATATCGCTAAAGTTTTCAAATGATTGGGTAGTTTGGGCTACTAAACCAATTTTACGCTGGGTTGGAATCAAGCGAGCCTGATCAATATTGGCGACAACCCAAGTAGTAGCGCCAGCTGCATATGACACAATTCCCTGCACCTCAGGATGTTCCTGTTCGCCAACAATAACTACAGAATAACCTTCCTCGCCCAGCAACGAGACATAGTGCTGAGCTTTCTTGACAAAGGGACAGGTTGCATCGACAATTTCCAACTGTTGCTGGGACAGTTGCGCCTCTTCACCACGAGTAATACCATGAGAACGAATTATCGCTGTTTTATCAGTCAAATTGGTAACAAAATTTACCACCTTAACACCCTCAGCTTCTAATTTTTCCACCATCTGTGGCGAATGAATCAGCGGACCGATAGAACAGATAGAGTCACTGGCATTAGCGGCTTGAAAAGCCATATTTACCGCACGCTTTACCCCGAAACAAAAACCGGCACTTTTTGCTAAAATGATCTCCACTAACGCCTCCCCCAAAATTAGCTCTGCTGATATTTCTGTCGGGACTGGGCAACAACCAGCAACATCTGCTCCAGAACCTGATCTATTGACATAGATGTAGAATCTATTGCGACAGCATCGGCAGCCTGCTTCAGCGGTGCATGTTCACGATTATAGTCCGCCTCATCGCGCTGCTGCACTTCAGCAACCGTCTGAGCCAAATCTGAATATTCGCCACGATGGATAAGTTCTTCATGGCGGCGCAAACCACGAGCTGGGGCACTGGCACAGAGAAAAAATTTCACCTGAGCATCGGGAAAAACCACACTGCCAATATCGCGCCCTTCCAACACCACACCACCATGTGCAGCCATTTCACGTTGTAAATCCAGCATGGCTTTACGCACCACAGGTAGAGCTGATACCCTAGAAGTCAGCATACTGATCTTCGAGCCATGGATTAATTGCGAGACATTTTCATTCCCTAGCCAGACTGTCTCGCCTTCCGCATCTTTTTTAAAATAGATATGTAGTTGTTGGCATAACTGCTCAATTGCCGCGTCATCACTCAACTCAATACCAGCACGATCAATAGCCAAGGCAACGGTTCGGAACATGGCTCCAGTATTGATATTTGTATAGGATAACCGCTTAGCTAGCAATTTACTCAGGGTACTTTTCCCCGCCCCAGAAGGTCCGTCTATGGCTATGATCAGATTATCTATTGCTGTTAAATTATCGTTTGTCATAAAAAATATCAGTCCCGTATCTGTTCCAGTAAATCCCAAAAGTTAGGAAAGGAAATTGCGGTACATTGGGTATCGTCAATCGACACACCAGTGCTAGCTCTCAGAGCGGCCACAGCGGCGCTCATGGCGATGCGATGATCACCGCACGACTGCACATTGCCACCACCAAGCTGCGCACATCCTGTAATGGTCATACCATCATCGGCAGTAACAACATCTACACCCAGCACCTGTAAAACATCAGCTATGGCGGCAATACGATCAGTCTCTTTGACCCGCAGCTCACGCGCATCACGAATAACAGTTACCCCAGTAGCACATGCCGCGGCAATACTGACTACGGGTAATTCATCAATAGCACGCGGCACTAACGCGCCACCAATTTCAATCCCCGTTAAATCACTACTCTTTACCAGAATGTCGGCAACAGGCTCACCACCCATCTCCCTCTGGTTGAGCAACTCGATTGAACCATTCATCTGTTGCAGAATATCTATAATCCCGGCTCGGCTGGGATTAATACCAACATTGCAGATCAGCAATTCAGAATTAGGAACAATCAGGGCCGCAACCATAAAAAAGGCAGCAGAAGAGATATCACCCGGCACTACCAAATCTCGGGCAGTTAATCTTTGTCCTCCAACGATAGACACCCCACCAGCGAAAGAATTCACCTCAACACCAAAATGGCGCAACATACGTTCAGAATGATCGCGGGAGAGGTGCGGTTCATACACCGTCGTGGTGCCATCAGCATACAACCCTGCCAACAGAATCGCTGATTTAACCTGAGCACTGGCAACAGGTGACGTATATTCGATAGCTTGCAGTGGTTTACCGCTAATAGCCAATGGCGCATATTTCCCGCCATCGCGCCCCTGCATCTGGGCCCCCATCTGGATCAGTGGTGTCAGCACCCTGCCCATCGGGCGCTTGCGCAGATATTTATCTCCGGTCAGCACCGAAAAAAACGACTGTCCGGCCAACAGACCCGACATCAAACGGATAGTTGTTCCGGAGTTACCGCAATCCAACACATCTTCAGGTTCGCACAATCCATTGAGGCCACAGCCATGCACAGTCAGATCACCATCGGCATGCTGGTCTATCTTTACACCCATGGCACTAAATGCATTCAGGGTGGAAAAATTGTCCTCCCCTTGCAAAAAACCTTTCACGCGGGTGTTGCCGTCGGCCAAAGCACCAAACATAATCGAGCGATGCGAAATCGACTTATCGCCCGGCACAATTATCTCACCGCGCAAGCCCTGGGCTGGGGCAATCTTCCTGGACTGTAGCTTCATTTAATTATCCTTTACCACTTTGGCTAAAATGGCGTCACGGCTGATCTTGGAGCGATGAAAAAATTCGTAGAGTCGCGCACCATCAGCACTTTCAATATCCTGCTTTAATTCAGCTAAGAACTGTTCGAATTGACTAATCATTTCCAATAAAGACTCACGATTATTCAGTGCAATATCACGCCACATTACTGGGTCGGATGAAGCAATACGGGTAAAATCACGAAAGCCGCCCGCCGAATAATCGAGGATATTTTCCGGGTAACGATCATAACAGCTAACAGAATTCACTAGAGAATAGGCAATCATATGCGGCAAGTGACTGATGGCTGCCAAAATACGGTCGTGTTTCATCACATCCATGTGCACCACTTCGCTGCCAGCAGCCTGCCATAATTTCCCCATCAACTCTAACGCCTGGATATCAGTATTGGCAGTAGGAGTTAAAAT
>Ga0307991_1001289_pt1 | contig 17642 bp, 12 predicted proteins | sample EllFjometagen131_FD_203146 | JGI IMG/M metagenome (GOLD analysis project Ga0307991, IMG submission 203146) | Marine microbial communities from Ellis Fjord, Antarctic Ocean - #131 | ecosystem: Environmental > Aquatic > Marine > Unclassified | place: Southern Ocean | collected 2014-10-08
AGAGAGATCCACAATTACACTATTTTTCATTTCTTCCTTATAAACATCCAATGGGTGACCTGAAATGTAGAAGCCTAAAAGCTCTCGTTCCTTTTCAAGTTTTTCCATGATGCTCCAATCTGGAAGTTCTGGAATTACAAAGGTGTTGAAACTGCTGTCCTCCTCATCGTCGAATAAGGACAATTGACCATAAGCTTTATCAGCATTGATTTGCTGAGCAAATTTGACAGCTTCGGGTAGTTTATTTAATAACGATGGTCTATTTTGACCAAGATTGTCAAAAGCACCGGCAGTAATCAATGATTCAAGCAGTCGTGAGTTAAGAACCTTTGGATCACTTCTTGTTATAAAATCAACAAAATTCTTGTAAGGTTTTTGATCTATAAGCTTACCTTTTTCACTATAAACATCTCTGTCTGCCATTATTTTTTTAACAGCGGCACCACCAACATTTTTAATACCGGCAAGACCGTAAACAATCGAGTTACCAGTTGTTGAGAAGCTATCCTCACTGTAATTGATGTTTGGAGGCAATATGTCCAATCCCATTGCTTCTGCAACGGCTAAGTATTCCGAGAACTTTTCTGGACTGTTCATTTCATTTGTAAGGTTGGCTGCAAGGAATTCTGCAGGGAAGTTTGCCTTTAAATATGCAGTTTGATAGGCAATAAGGCTATATGCTACTGCGTGAGATTTATTGAAACCATAACCTGCAAAAGGCTCCAGCATTTCAAAAATATCAATTGCATGCTGTCGGCTATGTCCCTTCTTAGCTGCACCTTTAATGAAGTTTTCTTTTTCTGCAGCAAGTGCAGCAACTTTCTTCTTACCCATTATACGACGAAGAATATCCGCTTGACCTAGAGAATATCCTGCAATTATTTGGGCTACTTTCATTACTTGTTCTTGATAAACAATAACTCCGTATGTTGTTTTGAGTTCCTCTTCAAGAGCAGGGTCTGCGTATTTAATTTCTTGTCTTCCGTGCTTGCATTCAATAAATTGAGGAATATAAGCCATAGGTCCTGGACGATAAAGTGCGTTCAAGGCAATTAAATCTTCCATGGTACTTGGTTCTGCTTGTTTTAGAATCTTTTGCATACCTGCAGATTCGAACTGGAATATGCAAGAGCTATCACCTGCCTGCAACATCTTAAATGTAGCAGGATCTGTTTCAGAGATTGCTTCAATATCGAAATCAGGAACTTTTTTATGAATTAGATCTACACAGTGCTTGATAAGTGTTAAAGTTTTCAATCCCAAAAAGTCCATCTTAACCAGCCCACAGGGTTCAATTAAATCCATTGTGTACTGTGATGTAGCCTTACCTGTTTTTGGATCACGGTAAAGTGGTACGTATTCTGTTAGTTCCTTACGACCTATAACAACACCCGCTGCATGAGTTGATGTATGTCTATTCAAGCCTTCAAGTCTTGCACTAACGTCAAATAGTGTTTCGTAAACACCACCTTGGTCTCTTACTGCCTGCAGCTCTGGGCTCATCTCCAAGGCCATAGGTATGGACATTTTTCTTTCTTCTGGAATAAGCTTTACTATGCTGTTTGATTCAGCAAAAGGAATCTCAAGTGTACGTGCTACATCCTTTAGAACAGCCTTGGTTTTCAATGTACCAAAGGTTGCAATTTGAGCAACCTTTTCCTTTCCATAGTGACGTGTTACATAATCAATAACCTCACCACGGCGTTCCTGACAGAAGTCGATATCAAAATCGGGCATACTTACTCTTTCAGGATTCAAAAATCTCTCAAACAGCAAGTTGTATTTCATTGGATCAACTGCTGTAATATCAACTGAATAGGCAACAATGGAACCTGCACCTGAACCACGACCGGGTCCAACTGGAATTCCGTGTTTTTTTGCCCAAATTATGTAGTCGCAAACAATAAGGAAGTAACCTGGAAAGTCCATATCGATTATGATTTTCAGCTCATATTCAAGTCGTTCTATATATTCTGGAGGAACTGGATTATATCTTTTTTTAATACCCTCATAGGCTAGATGTCTAAGATATTCTGCTTCACTTTTAAATGGTTCAGGAATTGAACAAACGGGAAGAATTGGACCTGGAAGATTTATTTTAAGCTTACATTTGTTTGCAATTTCAACAGTGTTTGAAATTGCTTCTGGGTAATCAATAAAGGTTTCTGCCATTTCTTCCTGGGTTTTGAAATAGAATTCAGGACATGGAAATCTCATTCTCTTTACATCTGATACCTTTGATGCAGTACCAATGCAAAGCAGAACATCGTGAGCCTCAGCATCAGATTTTTCGATGTAGTGAGTATCATTTGTGCAAACCAAAGGGATGCCTGTTTCCTTTGCTAGCTTTGCTAACAAGGGATTGGTCATCTTCTGTTCTTTTATACCATGATCTTGGATTTCTAGATAATATCTTCCATCATCAAAGACACTTTTATGCCAAAGAGCACGTTCTTTTGCTTCTTCATATTTATCTTTAAGAAGCAGTTGAATTATTTCACCTGCAAGGCAGGCAGAAAGACAAATCAGTCCTTCATTATATTTTTTAAGCATTTCATCATCAATACGAGGCTTTCTGTAGAAACCTTCAGTATATGCAATGGAGTCAAGCTTCATTAGGTTGTGATAACCCACTTCATTTGTAGCAAGAAGTATTAGATGATAACGATGGGTGTTATCTATGCCCATGCCTGGTTTTGGTTTTTGAGTATGTCCCTTTGGGTTGCAGTAAAATTCACAACCAACAATTGGATTGATATCATTTTCGACACATTCATCATAGAAACGCAATGCACCAAACATGTTACCATGATCGGTTATTGCAAGACTTGTCATTCCAAGTTCCTTGGCTTTTTTCATGTATTTTTTTATAGGGGCAGCACCATCCAATAAAGAATAGTCTGTGTGGTTATGTAAGTGTACAAATTCTGGCAATTATATCTCCGTCTTTTGATTAAAGCTGTATTAAATAAATTGATGCATTAAAATGATCTACAGGTAGTCATTATTTTTTATTGATTCTTGATTAGGTTCTATTTCAAATAATATAGATTGTATCAATCTTTTACAACGTTCAATTTGTATAGCACTAATTTCCTTGTTTTCTGTTTTTATGTTTGTTGTAATTGTTTCAGATATTACAATTGTCCTTGAAATAGATAAGGGTAATTGTGCTCCGTTTAGTTCAAGAGCCATTGCTTCTGATAAATATAGTCCGCATGTTGGAAAGGTGATACACATATTTACTTTATTTAATACTGTTTGATCAATATTGGCTCTAAAGGAAATTATTACAGTTGATTCAGGTTTCCTTATAGGATCTCCGACACAAACATATTTTTCAAAATCATAGTTCTCAAGTGATATTCTGATTTTCTTAATCAAAACGCCTTTTTCAAGCAGCAACTTACCCTTTATATCATATAACTTTTCAATTGGAATTAACTTTGATGTAAGTTTTTCCTGTGTTAGATCTACAACCTCAACTACAGTGTTCATCATTGCAAGCGTCCCTGGTAACGAATATCTTATATTAGGTGTGCAGATAGCCCCTCCAACTGTAATTTGATTTCTTACAATATGGGTTGCTGTATTATGAAGTGTATCAAGAAGTAAATCATTGAAGGCTAGCTTTCCAATTTCAAGTAGCTTGTTTGCTGTAACAGTACAACCGACATCTACAAAACGTATGTTTCGTATGATCTCACTCAATTCCTTGATATGTGTAATGTCAATTATGGTCTGTCCTTTTTTTAGATATAGTCCTCGATTCATTATGAATGTTCCACCGGAATAGAACATATAATCAGGTTCGAGCTTTATTATCACATGAAGCTCTGCTATTGTTGTTGGTATTATTAAATTTTTACTGCTATAGAACACGACGTTTTATCCTGTCTTCTTCTGCCTTTAAGGCAATCTCCAATAATTCCTGTGAATTCATGCAGTGGCATGAACTGATTTGGAACTCTCTATCTACTGTGTTTCCTGTGATTTCAGTTTCACTGAAAATCTTTTTACCTTTGGTTGCAAACTTCTTTGAAAAGTCATCCAAAGGAACCCCTTGCTTGATTCTTGTTTTAGCTTTAAGAAGGATTGATTCAAAAATCAATGTTTTTGCTTCATAGCAATTGGGACAAGGTTCAATGTTCAATTGATCATATATTCTTCTAATATTTCTATAGTGGGCTGTTTGCTTGAACTGTTCAAATGTAGTTACAGTTTTTTTTTGAAGTTTGAAAGCAGGAATTAGGCAACCGAGGGTAGGTTCTTTATCAACAAGAACCATGCAATTACCACATACCTTACCCCTGCAGTTTCTCTCCTTGGTTTCAATCTTAAGATCTTCATAAAGAATTTGTGATAAGGGTTTCATTTCATCAACAAGCAATTCAAGCCTGTTTTTGTTAAGTGTAAAAGTAAGTTTCATCATATTTTGTCCTTGATTAATTCTAATAGATCTTCACTGCTAGTTGGAAGAGTTTCAATATCTTCATTAAGTGCCATACCAAGTGCTGAAGTAAATGATGCTAATATTGTCCCCTTTAATACACTGCTAACAGAATCAGTATAAGTATCTGAGAGATGGTTGAGTTTGATTTCAATTCTGAAGTCTCCTCCTGGAGCAAGTTTTGCACCAGCTTCTATCAAGGTGGATATCACTGAATGTTTTATTTTAGCTATGTATTCATTTTCATTGACAACTGTTCCAAGTGAGCAGAATAGCGTTACATTGAATACAGTTGGTTCTATGGTAATTGGATCTATTCTAAGTTCAACGACGGAGGCAATCCATGTGGTGCTATTGAAGTAAGGGGTGCCTTGCTTTATCACCGGTCTATCAATTTCTGATATTACCTCAATAGGTAGGCCTTGAATGAATCTCTTTTCTGTAATCTGCGCACAGGCTTTTTTGATAAGAGCTGTCATGTTTCCACTGTTACGTGATAGTACAGATGGCCCACTGTCTTTTAATTCAGCACCTTCTTCTTTAAATTTGATTCCTTTTTGATCAACATCAAGTTCTGCACAAATTGTTCGTTTCCAAATGCTTGCACTCTTACTTTTAGGGGAGAATGAGGTATTTATTTCAACCTTTCCGCCTACATCCAGAGTTAATGCAATTGATTGCTTGGGAAGTCCTACAAAATAATTTGAAAATCCACTTATTCCAGGGGCTATGCTAAGGCCAATTCCTCTTGCATAGGGTGAGAATGTTGATAGTTTTATTTTTAATGATTTTGACACCTTATAGGCGGCATATTTTCTATTGAAATAACTCTCTTCCTCAAGTATTTCTAGCAGAGCTTTTTGCTCTGCCATATTTGATAGAGTCATAATCTGTGATTGAATTTCATTTTCTTTTAGATTGTACTCTCTCCATAGAAAAGGAGAGTATCCCAAATGCTTTCCAAGTTTTGTGCTATGAATTTGAGAGGATGCAACAGCATTTATGTATCCAAGACCATCAAAGAAATTCGAAGGAGGATTGTTGCTGGATGTTATGGTAAATAGAACCTTCAAGGCTCTGATTTTATAAAGAGGCATGAGTCCAGCTAAATAGTGTCGTGTTATTTCTTCACTGAATAGAGGATAAGCTCCTTGGTCAATTGTTACCTCAATTTCTTCAGCAATTAAATTATTTTCACCATCAATCCAAGTGATTCTATTTATAAAAGCTTCACTTTTAAAAGTTGGATAGGTGCTATGAATTTCTACACTTTTTCCAGTTAGCAAGGTGCCAATTGCAGCAAGGGTTGATAGCACTGCTGGAAGAATCAACTTTTCGTCTTTTGGGGAGAAATGATCTTCTTTATGAACTATAATTTTGTTTTTTTTAATAGAACATGCAGCTGCAACATTATCAAGTATTAAAGCAGGCCATTGAGTTGGTGCATAAATATCTAGGATATCATCATTTAATTCCGATAATACCTTATATATTGGATTGGGTTCTGTTTTTTGACGTTTTAAATGTATTTTTGAGCTAAAGTTCAGAAGGATTCCTTTTTTAGTTAATTCCTCATCAACCTTTTCATCGATGGTTTCCTTTGTGTTTTTATTATCTTTAGATGAATCAGCAGCATTTTTGTTATCTGCAATATTCTTTTCATTTGATACTTTATTTAATTCACCTTCAAAATCACCAAATTTATAGCTGATTATCTGTGGTTCTTTAAGACCTTTTACATCCTCAACACTTTTGTATGTTGTCTTGATTTTATCTCGTATTGTTTCAGCTTTATCAAGAGTTGGAGCAAGGACAAGCAATAATGGTTGTCCAATGTATGTAATGGTAGATGAATTTAACAGAGGGAAGGCCTTTTTTAATATTTCAATTCTGTTGTTACCAATAATATCTTTTGCTTGAATTATGCGACAATCACTGTCAATTTCTGGAAATGTATGAGTTGCAATCTGTCTGATTCCACCTTCCGCTCGTACAATGATACCCTGTAAAGGATTCTCTCTAGATATTGATTTTTTCTTCTTTGCCATTGCTAACCTCAATACATAATAGAATATCATTTTTAAAGGTAATCTGCAATTGTAAAGGAGGTAGGAAATATTATAAATCACTCTTATTAATTGGATTGTAGTCTGCAATCTGCAACGCTACTCCTAAACCTTCTTTGACTAATTGTAATTGAAGAAGGAAGACGTTTTTTCTGGAATCCTTTTTGAAACCTTCTATCAAAAGTTCACAAGGATAAATCTAGATCATCATTAATTTGAATAAGTTTTTACAATTTGTAAGGATTTTTGTAAATCAAAACCTTTAATTGATTAAAAACTTTTGGATAAAAAAGAAAAACCAAAGTTTTTCATAAAAAATAAAAAATATTTTTTGATTAAAAAGTAAGGCTTAAAGAAGAAGTTGCATTTTTTATTAAAAGCAACAAATAACAATGGTTGAAATCATAAATGCACAAAAAAGTGAACTATTTTTAATGTGGCTTGTTGTAATATATAATTAATTGCAACTTATTACGTACATTGTACATCTTGCTATATTCTTAAACTATTTGCTTATAGCAACTTCTACTCAGTAAAACACCTACAATTGCCTACTTATACCATAACTTGTAACTTTTTGAATGAAAATAATTATTGACTTATACATACTTATACGTTACAGTACAAATATGTTACGGGTTTAGGAGCAATAAGAGAAAAAGGTTTTGGTATTAATCTTAATGATAGCAATTGTAGCAATAAGTAGAGCATTAGCCCAAAAATTTAAGATTGTTCTTGAAGTTTATTTCTATGCAAAGGGTTCTTTTTGAAATTGCAGCTGATTTTTATTATGTTAATTTAAACACACCAAATGTTAGCTACAGTTTTTATGATTTTGATAGCAATGAAACAGATGCTTACAATGCAAAGATATTTACTGTAGTAGCTGCTTAATGGAACGATCGATTTGATAATAGTAGACAACACTCCAAAGGCAACGACATGATAGATGTTGAGAGGTCCAATTCTGAGGGAAAAAGGAATTGGGCTTCGTTTTTTTTGTCGTCCATTTTGTAAAACTTATAGAAAATATAAGGGAACTGTTGTAATATAAGGTCATGGATAATAAAGATAAACTATACAATGAAACAGTTGACTTAAATGAAAAGTTATTAGCATATCAAAAGGCATATTATGTTGATGCAAAACCTCTTGTAAGCGACAGGGAATATGATAGACTTTTTGATAGATTGCACCTTATTGAGCAAAGTGATTCATCTTTATGCTTTCCTTCTTCTCCAACTCACAGAGTTGGCTCTGATTTATCAAGTGATTTCCCTGAAGTAATTCATACCATTCCTGTTTTAAGCCTTGAAAAGGCCTATGATACAGATTTAATCCATTCCTGGATTGAAAAATGTGAATCAAAAGAAGATACGGAACTATCCTTTGTACTTGAGCAGAAAATTGATGGAATATCCATTGTTCTTTATTATGAAAAAGGCGTGTTGGTTCGTGGCGTTACTCGTGGAAACGGTGCGGTAGGTAATGATGTAACAAACAATGTTAAAACAATATCATCCATTCCTCTTAAGCTTTCAAAAAAGATTGATATTGCAGTACGTGGTGAGATTTATCTTCCAAAGAATGAATTTGAAAAGATAAATGAAACAATGGAAGAACCCTTTGCAAATCCACGAAATCTATGTGCTGGAACAATAAGACGAAAAAAAAGCAGTCAAACAGCTAAAATACCTTTAAATATATTTGTTTATGAAGGTTTCTGGCCAAATAATGAAACACCATTTAATGATCACCTTGAAATATTGGCAGAACTTAAGGCTTTGGGTTTTAGAATTAATCCAACATTTGGAGTATTCTGCAGTACAAAGATACGAGCTGATGAAAGACTTAAGAATGTGGGTCTTGAAGCAATAAGTGGTAGCTATTCTGATTTACCAAAGCAAGTTGAAATTCAAACAAATAATAGATCTTCTCTTCAATATGAAATTGATGGCCTTGTGATGAAGGTAAATGAATTGAAGGTTAGAGAGAAGCTTGGCTATACAGTTCACCATCCTCGCTGGGCAATTGCCTATAAGTTTGAATCACCACAGGCTGAAAGTATTATAAAGAGCATTGATGTTCAGGTTGGACGAACAGGACGAATTACACCTGTTGCAAGAATAAAAGCTGTATTAATTGGTGGATCCACTGTTAAGAATGTAACACTTCATAATCAACTCTATGTTGATGAATTGGAATTAGCCATAGGTGATTGTGTTGAGGTTAGCAAGAGGGGTGATGTAATCCCCGCTGTTGAAAGGGTTGTGGAGAAGAATGAAGTTGGAAATACAACTTATCGTCTTCCATCTATATGTCCTGTTTGTGATACTCCTCTAATACAGAGAGGTGCACATACCTTCTGCCCAAATAATAGCTGTCCATCACAGGTTCTTGGTAGATTGGAATTCTTTGTAGCAAAAGCCCAAATGGATATCGATTCACTGGGTCCTAAAACACTTAAGTATCTCGTAGATAAAAAAATAATAACTGATGTTCAAGATTTATATTCAGCAGATATTAAATCCTTGGTAGGGCAGCCTCGTTTTGGTGAGAAGAAGGTAAAGGCAATAATGGACGGTCTTGAAATAAGTAAAAAGGCACCTTTTTCTAGAGTTCTAACCTCCCTTGGTATTCCTGAGGTAGGTAAAAAAGCTGTTGATATGATAATCCAAAGTGGTCTTGATTCCATGGATAAAATATATGAGGTCGTTGAGAGAGAGGATTATGATCTATTGAATGAAATCCCCTTGATTGCACATAAAACAAGTGAGAACATCTTTCAAGCATTAAAAGATCCTGCAATGCGAAAAAGAATTGAATCCCTAAAGCTAGCAGGCCTTTCAATGATGAAAAGGGAAGTTGGGGACAAAGAAAAATTACCTCAAACCTTCCTTGATGAAGTTTGGTGTGCAACAGGCTCTCTTGATAACTTCAATCCAAGAACACAAGCCCTTGAAGAAATAGAGAAGCGTGGTGGACGTACTGGAACTGCAATTACAGGTAAGACCACGAACTTGCTTCTTGGTAAGAATGGTGGATCCAAAAAGACAAAAGCAGAGGAACTTGGAATTACCATAGTTGAAGAAGATGAGTTCATGAAAAGACTTAACGAAGGACTTAACAAGGAATCACCAGAAGGTGAAAAACCCCCAAATATTATAAAAAATAAAAAAAAGGAAAAAAAAGTTGATAATTTTAAACAAGGAGAGTTGTTTTAACCTTTGATTTGTGCTTTTATTAACAAGAAAGGATAACAAAGTTATAATATTACTCTTTTGTTATGAAGATAACAATAATGTTTTAAAGATAGATTCTTTACGAATCGGGAGCAGAGCATGAATGAATTAGCCGTAGAATTAAATGATGTATTAGATAAATGTACGATTGGACAATGTTTTTCTGAATATGGAAAGCGAATGTACTTCCCAAAAGGTATTGTAGCACAAAGTGCTGCTGCTAAAGAAAAAGCAACAAAGCATAACGCAACAGTTGGACAAGCTTTTTTGAATAAACAACCTATATATCTTAATGCCATCTATGATTGTTTTAACTCATCCAAAATTGAACCATTGGATATTTTTACATATGCTCCAGGTGGTGGTCTTCCAGAATTAAGAGACATTTGGCTCGCTGATATGCTTAAAAAGAATCCAACTTTAAAAGGAAAGAAAACCTCCCGTCCATTGGTTACTGCTGGTTTAACTCACGGTATTTCAATGCTTCTTAGATTGTTCTTAGATGGTGGTGAGAAATTATTGCTGCCAGATCTTTTTTGGGACAACTATGATTTGATTGCACGTGAAAATGCAAATGCAGAGATTGAGACATTCCCTCTATACGATGAAAGTGGTTTGCACTTCAATCTAGAAGGTTTTGAAAAGGCAATTGAAGAGAGCGAGAGCACCAAAATTGTAACTCTCCTTAACTTCCCAAATAACCCAACAGGCTACACTCCAACAGTGAATGAAATGTCAAAAATTCGTGACATTCTTGTACGACAGGCTGATAAGGGTAAGAAGATTGTTGTATTGAGTGATGATGCTTATTTTGGATTGTTCTATGAAGAGAATACCTCAACAGAAAGTTTATTTGCTCTATTAGCTGATTGTCATGAAAACATTCTAGCAATCAAGGGTGATGCTGCAACAAAAGAAGCAATGGTTTGGGGCTTTAGAATTGGATTTATCACCTACTCCTGCAAGGGAATGACTGATGAAATGTACTCTTCCTTTGAGAAGAAATTACTTGGATGCATTCGCTCTAGTGTATCTAACTGCACAAAGCCTGGACAGAGTCTTCTTATTAATGCTTATAAAGATGAAAAAAGCTTTGAAATTGATAAAACCAATGCTAAAAATGAAATGGAAAAGAGATATCATGTTATTAAGTCTATTTTAGATGAAAAAAAGGATATAACTTATATCAAACCCCTTGCTTTTAATAGTGGATACTTCTTATCCTTTCAATGTAAAGGTAGCGTAGAAGAATTAAGAGTTCTTCTATTAGAAAAGTATGGAGTTGGTGTTATCAACATTATGGATAAGGTACTACGTGTTGCTTATAGCAGTGTTGATGGTGATAAAATTCCTGATTTACTTAATATTATTTATAAGGCAGCAGGAGAGTTATGGAATTAAAAACAAAGATTTATCTTGTAGACGAGAATGATGATAAGTTCATGGGATTAGGTGTTGTTTGGTTATTGGAGAAGATTCAGGAAAAAAGATCTCTTCGAGCAGCAGCAGCTAACCTTGGTATATCTTACTCAAAAGCATATACAATGATTGCCAAATTGGAAAAATCGTTGAGCAAGGCTGTATTAGTTCGACGTAAAGGTGGAACTTCAAGGGTAGGGGCAACTTTGACGCCTTTTGGAATTACATTGCTGGATAAATATAAAGTTTTTCACTCTTCCATGAAGGAAATAACAAAAGCTCCTTACGAAGTATTTGCAGCTGATTTTAATAAAATTCTATCTGAATTTGATGAAGATGGAGATATAAAATAATATAAACGTGGGGGAGAGTTATGCATTAATTCTTCCCTTTTTCTGTATATTAAAAAGGAGAATAACCAAAAATGGATAAGCAAAAAGCTAAGAAAGATTTTTTAAAATATGATTTCGACATTTCAAATCTTGGAGAGCCCAAAATAATAACACCTATTATAATGAGTACAAGCGAGGGTGATGGTCGAGCAAATTATGTTGACGATGAAGATCGTTTGTTTTTTAGTGTTGATACAGTTGATACAGGCAAGGATTATAGAGAGCCTTTAGTTAAGGATACTGTGGAGAGAGCTGGTCCGCGTTCTAAGATATATTTCAATCCAGCACATGTTCATGCTGCAATATGTACCTGCGGTGGTATTTGCCCAGGACTAAACAACATCCTTAGAGCTGTTGTTCGTTGTTTTTGGTATCGATATGGTGTTAGAAGAATTAGCGGTGTTCAATATGGTTACAGAGGATTGCTTGAAAACAGTCCATGGCCTTTAATTTCCCTAAATCCAGATGTAGTAGATGAGATTCAAGAAAAGGGTGGTACAATCCTTGGTTCAGCTCGTGGTGGTGGAATGCAGGTTGATGAAATTGTTGATTCTCTTGAAAAAATGAACATCAATATCCTTATTGCTGTTGGTGGTGATGGTACCTTAAGAGGTGCTTATGATATTGGTGAGGAAATTAAGAAAAGAGGTTTGAAAATCAGTGTTATTGGTGTTCCAAAAACAATTGATAATGATTTATCTTTCATCCAAAGTTCATTTGGTTTTGATACTGCTGTAGGTGCTGCCGTTCCAAGTGTACGTGGAGCTCATGTAGAGGCTAAAAACTCAATCAATGGTATTGGTCTTGTTAAAGTTATGGGTCGTGAAAGTGGCTTCATTGCTGCTCATACTTCACTAGCTCAAAGTGATGTTAATTTCTGCTTAATTCCAGAAAGTCCATTTGATATCTATGGTAACAATGGTTTGTTTACCCATCTAAAGGAAAGAATATTAACAAGAAAGCATGCCGTTATTTTGATTGCAGAAGGTGCTGGACAGGAACTTGTTCCCTCAACTGGAGAGGAAGATGCTTCTGGTAATGTTAAATATGCTGATATCGGAATCTTCTTAAAAGAGGAAATCAAAAAGTTCTTCAAGGAAGAAGGGATTGAAACCAATGTTAAATACATTGACCCATCATATATAATTCGTTCAGCTGCTGCTAACTCATATGATTCAATCTACTGTGCTAGATTGGGTGCTCATGCAGTACATGCTGCAATGAGTGGTAAAACACAGTGCTTGACCTCTCAGATTAACAATCGCTTTGTATTGATTCCAATCAAGCAGGCTGTATCAAAGAGAAATCAAGTTGATATTGAAGGAAGTTTATGGAGGGATGTTATTGAAAATACTCGACAACCTTCATCAATGAAAAATGTTGAAAAGATAGACAATTAATTAAAGCTAATTAGAAATAAAGACCGTAGGAATACGGTCTTTTGTTATCCTATAAAAAAGTAATAATTTTTGTTGCTCCATACAAATATAAAGTCAACTATAGATATATTTTTATTTTTTTCAATAAAAGTTTTTTTATGTGTTAATTGCCTACACTGACTGAAATAAGATAGCATATAAAATGTTAAAAAGAGCTAATGGTAAATTATTTTTTAAAAAATACTTGATGTTTTATTTAAAAGTGACTATATTATTTTGTATACGAAAGACGTTAAAAATCTTTCAACAGAAGAGTTAATTTTTAACTTTTCAACCTCCTTTTGTTTTGCCTCGGTTGACTTTTACCTCCTTTTGGTCTTCCGGGGATCTTTTTTCTTAAAAAGGTAGTTCAAAATTCCAACTATATTCATTACATAAATAAAAATTGCTTGAAATATGACCTCAATAACAGTAGAGTTCCTATAAACTTACTAAGTGGGAGTGTTATTGTGAACAATAGACAGAAAGGCATAGCCTTTCTAATATTTAGCGCATTTAGCTTTGCAGTGATGAATGTATTTGTCAGATTATCTGGTGACCTACCTTCGATACAAAAAGCATTTTTTAGAAACCTTATTGCAGGTACTGTGATACTTATATTTATAATCAAAGATAAGGAAAACAAACCAAAGCTAGAACGACGCCATGTTCCTTTATTGTTGCTTAGAAGCATGATAGGAACCCTGGCTATGATTGCAAACTATTATGCGGTAGATCATTTGATTTTGAGTGATGCAGTTGTTCTTCAAAAGATTGGACCTTTCTGTACAATTATTTTTTCAGCCTTTATTTTGAAAGAAAAGCCTAAATTTATTCAGGTTCTTTTTATATTCATAGCTTTTATTGGTGCTGCACTTGTAGCAAATCCAGCCTTAAACGGTGGTCGTGTTGCTGATTATTTAATTGCAATTGGTGGTGGAGTTGGAGCAGGCCTAGCTTATACTCTTGTAAGAAAAATTAGCAACGATGGATGCAATAAAAATATTATGATTGCCTTTTTCTCAATATTTTCCTGTTTATTCTGCTTGCCGTTTACAATTTTTGGATATGTTAGCATGGATCGGATGCAGTTGATTATGTTGATCTTAGCTGGGGTTGCCGCAACTGGTGGTCAAATAGGTGTTACCTATGCCTATTATAATGCACCAGCTAGAGAAATTTCAGTATATGAATATTTTGGTGTTGTCTTTGCAGCATTGTTTTCTTTCTTTTTATTCAAAGAGTTTCCAACAATCTATGCTTTAATGGGATACTTACTGGTTGTACTGGCGGGTGTTCTTGTTTTCTTATACAACAGAAAGATGGATAAATAATTTATTGACCCATAAAAAAGACTGTCAAAAGAGTTTAATCTAATTTAACAGTCCTTGTTTTAATCATAACTGGCTTATAACGAATTATAGGTCTGGTTGATTGAGAGGTTAGCTTTATTAGGAGCTTAACCTCTTGTTTATTTGATATCAATTCAAAGGCTTATAGCATATCTGAATAGGTTTTTAATATTTCATCACCATCACAACCACGTAATACCTTCTGAGCTAGAAGCTTACCTAGTTGAACACCCTCTTGGTCGAAGGAGTTAAGATTCCAAATAAATCCTTGGAACATTACCTTGTTTTCGAAGTGAGAAAGAAGAGCACCTAGTACTCTTGGAGTAAGTTGTTCAGCCATCAATAATGAGGAATAACGATTACCTGTAAATACTTTATTTGGGTTTTCATCATTCTTACCCAAAGCAAATGCTACAATCTGAGCAGCAAGGTTTGCATTCAACTTAGCTTGACTTGTGGAGTTATCAGTTACAATATCCTGTTCAAATTGGCTTTTCTTGAAGCCAATGAATTGAAGAGGAATTGTATCTGTTCCTTGATGAAGTAGTTGATAGAAGGAGTGTTGTCCGTTTGTTCCAGGTTCGCCGAAAACAAGTGGACCTGTTTGGTAAGAAACTCTCTCTTTATCTCTATTAACACTCTTACCATTGCTTTCCATATCTAACTGCTGTAGATGTGCTGGAAATCTTGACAGCGCCTGTGAGTAAGGAAGAACTGCTGTTGAAGGTAATCCCAATACATTTCTTAAATATACACCATTTAATGCATCAAGAAGAGCTGGGTTTTCCAATACGTTGTCATGAAGTGATTTTACATCTACCTCATGGGCACCTAATAATAGTTCTTCAAATACATCAAACCCAAAGGCGATTGAAAGGATTGCTCCACCAACTGCACTTGTTGCACTATAACGACCACCAATGTAATCATCAATGAAGAATGCATCCAATACATCAGGGCTACTTGCTAATGGGCTTGTTTTGCTTGTAACAGCAATCATGTGCTTTTTGCTATCAAAACCTTTGATGTTTGTATTTTTTAATGCTTGAAGTACTAGGTCTCTATTTGTAAGAGTTTCTTGTGTAGTTCCACTCTTTGATACCAAGACAAATAGTGTTTCTTCAAAGTCCATGTCTTTTGTAACGTTAGCAACATCATCAGGATCAACATTGCTGATGAAATCAGCTTCAATAACCTGTTGATTTTTACCTTCACAAAAACCTCTTAAAGCAAGGTATAGAGCTCTTGGACCTAAATCACTACCACCAATACCAATTTGAACAACTTTTTTGAAAGATTTTCCTGTGGAACCTACAATCTTTCCATTTCTAACTTTATCAGAGAATAATCTGATTCTTTCCAGTTGTTCCGTATAGAAATCACCTTTGTTTTCACCATCAGATACTACATCACTTAGGATTTGTCCACGTGTTAGTTGGTGCAATACAAGTCTATCTTCACCTGTATTAATTCTAGCTCCATTCAATAGTGCCTTATATTTCTCAATTACTTGAGCTTCATAAGCCATTTCTTGAAAAGCTTTGATGTGTGTTTCATCAACAGGCATTGTAGCGTAACTATAAGTTAGACCGCCGCCTTCAGCTATTTGGTATTTTTCAATTCTTTTTTTATTGATATTGCTTTTAACGTTGTAAGGGGTTAATTGTTTTAAATCTTTATAAGAGGTCAAAGCATCAAGGTCTTTGTATTTCATTTATGTAGCTCCTAAAATTGGAAGTTGATTATTCCTGAATATCAGGGATTCGATTTTTGAAACTATCCTGCAAATCTTCTTTGCTCATTCCCTCTCTGAGGATAATAAAGATAGTATCATCACCTGCAAGTGTACCCAAAATTTCAGGTAATGCCAACACATCTAAAGCTAATGCTACGCTGTTTGCATGGCCGATTCTTGTTTTAACTACACCAAAATTACTGCTGAATTCAATGGATAAAATACCTCTTCTAACATCCTGCATGTAGCTTTTTTCTGATTCGCTGATTAAATCGTTTTCAGGTAGAGCATAATAGTATCCAGACCAACCATCGGAAATTTTTCCAACCTTTAACATTTTTAAGTCTCTAGAAAGAGTAGCTTGTGTTACTGTGAATCCTTCTTTTTTTAGCATTTCTAAAAGCATGTCTTGGTTGTCAATTCGATTGTTTTTAATCATTTCTTTAACAACGGTAAGTCTGGTATGACGTTCTCGCATATGTATACTCCTAATGGTTATTTATGTATGGTTTATAAGTGCATTTTTTCCGTATAAATATACATTAGATTTGGTTTATATACAAGCAAAAGAGCCTTTATTTTATAAATATGATATAAATATTGAAAAGAAGCACTTTTTCGTTTATTGAAAATATTTGTTTATCGAGGTATAATTTGATGATGAAAATAGAAAACAAGCCGTATAATTCAAATTATTTTGATAAAGCAGTAGATTTGTTAAAGGAAACTTGGGACTTCACGTTACACTTTAAAAACTTAAAAGATCTTGATGTTCCTTACAACTATTATTTGCAGGAAGTATTAATAAACTGCTCTTATTGTAGAATTCTCGTCGATGAAAAGGACCAGGTTCTTGGCTTTATTTTTGCCGAGATGCATGAGAAATCAAACAAATGGAAGCTTTTTAAACTAAATGCCAAAATATTAATTAGTACATTACTAGGTGATTTTGGAAAAAGAAGCGATGCATTTTCTTTTTTCTGGCAATATTCACGAGACTGTAAAGCTTTATATAAGGGATCGCGTTTTGACAATGAGGTTTATCTTTTAGCTGTTTCACAAAAAGCAAAAGGTAAGGGACTTGGAAAAAAATTGATCAACAATTATTTAAAGGAATGCAGAAATAATAAAATAAGTAAGATTGGACTTCAAACAGCCTCAGATTGTAATTATAATTTTTATGATTATATGGGATTTGAGAGAGAGAGTTCCATGTATACTGATATGTATGAGCCTGGTAAGGAAGATGAAAATTTCTTTATCTACACCATGAAAGCATAAAAAACGCTACCAATTGAGAAGTTTGTGGATGATCTTTTTCGAAAAGGATAGGTCTAACTTCAAAATGATAATAAAATTATGGTAAATTATAATTAGTCAGCTCATATATTCCTTAGAATATATGAGCACTGATGAAAAATCTATTTCTTGATTACCCTGTAAATATATGGGAAACAATTCTGAACCTTCAAAAATCTAAAAATAAACATATAAAAAAAAGAAAAAAAATTGAGGAACCTGTAAAAGGTTCCTCTATAGTATGTGTTGGACTTACTATCTTAATTATC
>Ga0307991_1001290_pt1 | contig 17629 bp, 16 predicted proteins | sample EllFjometagen131_FD_203146 | JGI IMG/M metagenome (GOLD analysis project Ga0307991, IMG submission 203146) | Marine microbial communities from Ellis Fjord, Antarctic Ocean - #131 | ecosystem: Environmental > Aquatic > Marine > Unclassified | place: Southern Ocean | collected 2014-10-08
AGGTTTTTTTGGTTATAGATAGACTTAACCTTGTTGTCGCAAGTTTGATTCGTTCATTTGCAAAGCGAATGGGCGAATCAAGCTTGCGGCCAGCGGGCGGACAGCTTGTTGTCAATATGGAGATGGTCCAGTACCCGTGCCACAATTGAATCCACCAGGTCGTCAATCGTCTTAGGCCGGGCATAAAATCCCGGTGACGGCGGCATAATGGTGGCTCCTGCTTCGGCTGCCCGGGTCATGTTTTTTAAATGAATCAGGCTAAGCGGGGTTTCTCTTGCCAGCAGGATCAGGGCACGTTTTTCTTTTAAACAAACATCGGCCGCCCGGTGGATCAGGTTAGAAGTGATCCCGTTTGATACGGCAGCCAGGGTATTCATGGAACAGGGGGCAATGACCATCCCGTGATGCTGAAATGAACCGCTGGCAATGTGAGCAAAAGAATCTGACGGGTCCGTTTCATTAAGGGTGGCCTGTTCATGGAATTTCCCATTGGTTTGTTCGAGATATTCGGCAATGGACCCAGATTGAAAGCCTGTTTCATGGGCCGTAACCTCTTTACCGGCCTCGGACATGAGCACGAAAACATCTGCCGGGAATTTCATGAGCGCTGAAATCAGCCGAAAACCATAAATACTGCCGGATGCGCCGGTGATTGCCACAATAAATTTTTTTTTCATCACATCCACCGCCGAACCAGTTCATCCGCCAGAATACCGACAAATAAAAGCACCGAGATCACACTGTTGACATGAAAAAACGCGATATTGATATTTTTTAAATCATGTGGGTTAACCAGCTTGTGTTCAACAACAAACAGGAAGCCGATCACACACACCGTTATCAGGAAAACCGCCTGCATATCAAATATGAAATAAACCGTTAAAAAAAACACAAAAGATGCTGCATGCAGGACAGAGGAGAGGTTCAGCGCGTTGTGAACCCCAATTTTTGACGGCAGGGAAGACAGCTTTTGGTCCTGGTCAAATTCCGCATCCTGGCATGCATAAATAATATCAAAGCCGGCAATATACGTCATCAGGGCGCAAGACAGGCATAAAATTCCCCATGAAAACGTGCCGGTTGCCGCAATCCAGGCGCCCATGGGTGCCAAAGAAATAGCAAATCCCAGGTACAAGTGGCACCACTGGGTAAAGCGTTTGGTATAGGAATACCCGAACAATACTCCGAGCACCGGAATTGAAAAATATAAGCAAAGTTTGCTGAGCATGGCCGCAGCAAAAATAAAAATTGCCGATGAAATCACCACAAAACTGACTGCCAATGCTATGGACAATTGACCGGACGGAATTTCACGATTCATGGTCCGCGGGTTTTCACGATCAAAACCAACGTCTGCGATCCGGTTAAATCCCATGGCTGATGAACGGGCACTGACGGCCGCAACGATAATCCAGAGAATATCGGCAATCCCCAGCGAGTATTCCCTGTATGCCAGCACCACAGCTGACAGCACAAACGGCAGCGCAAAAATAGTATGTGAAAACTTGATCATCCGGCCGTAGGTTGTTATTTTTTCAACCATTGCCTTCACGGAAACGAACGGCTTTAAATTGTTTGACATAATCAGGACAGCCCCACCCCATCTATTACCGCACCGCAATCCGGGCATTTGCTATCAATAATTTTATTTTCCGACACATGATAGCCCTTTCGGTCGATCAATTTAACGCCGCAGCTATAACAGAATGTATTCTCGCTGTTTTCACCGGGAACATTTCCGGTATAAACATATTTTAAGCCGGCATTGATCCCGATATTCCGGGCCATAAGCAACGTCTCCACGGGCGTTGGCGGACGGTCTGTCAACTGATAGGTTGGATAAAACCGGCTGACATGCCACGGGGTATTGTCTCCAAGTTCGTTGACAATAAATGCCGCCAGGTCTTTCAATTCTTTTGGATCATCATTTAAACCGGGAATCAAAAGGGTTGTCACCTCCACAAAAATATCCATCGCCTTCATCTTTTTTAATGTTTCTAAAACCGGCGATAATCTGGCGCTGCACATTTTTTTATAAAAATTATCGGAAAAGGCCTTTAAATCCACATTGGCTGCATCCAGAAACGGGCTGAGCATATCAATGGCTTCAGCAGACATATACCCATTGGAAACAAAAATATTTTTAATAGCTTTGTCATGTGCCAGTTTCGCCGTGGCCAGGGCCAGTTCAAAAAACACCGTGGGCTCATTGTATGTATACGCGATGGATTGACAGTTTCCCTTTACTGCCCCGTCAACAATATCATCCGGCGTAAATAATTTTCCCGCAATCCGGCCGTCATGGTCAGCTGGCATATGTGCAATGTCCGCATTCTGACAAAAACGACATTTTAAGTTGCACCCCACGGTTCCAACCGAATATGACAACGTGCCAGGATAAAAATGATACAATGGCTTTTTTTCAATAGGATCAATATGGCTGGCAATGACTTTGTCATAGACCAGGGTTTTGAGGTGTCCGTTTTTATTTTCCCGCACACCGCAGATACCCCGGCGACCGTCTTTTATAATACACTGGTGACTGCATAAATTACACTGAACCGTATGGTCTTTTAACGGTACATAAAGCAATGCTTCCATGGGGAGTCCCTCCTACCTTCTACCTTTTACCTTAAACCTTATGCCTATTACTTACCTTCTTCTCCGCACAACTCACCGGCCGGCTGTTTGACGCAACCGCATTAGCGGAGAGGGACTTTAATTTCAAGGGCGTTGTCCTGAACCGGGGTACCGGCTGCGCCATAATGCCGGCAAACGCACCGAACGGACTTTTCCGTGCCAATTTAGATCGCTCAAAATTATCGACCAGCTGGTTTGTCATGCCGGGAAAGTGACAGGTTGTCTGCCAGGTAATGGGCACATCTCCCAGAAGAGAGGTAAATAAATATTTAATTTCATTGATACTGAAAAACCGGGCCCGATTATAAACGGTTGATTTAAAAATTCCCCTGATCCGGCGCTGAAACGCTTTTAAGGCATATTTGTTCAGGGCACCGACAAACACACCGTCTTTTGCCACCCGACAGGCCTCTGCCAGCGCCTTTCGGGGATCATCCACGAATTCAAGGGACAGGCAAAGTGTGGCATACTCAAACGAATTGTCCTCAAACGGCAAATCTTCTGCATGCGTACGATGCAAATCCACACGGTGTCCGACATTTTTTTTCGCAATATCAAGCATATAAGGAGAAGGGTCCACGCCGGTAAGCTGAATCCCTTTGCCGATAAACGGCATCAGACTGGCCCCCGCACCGCAACCGATATCAAGAAGCCGTTCCCCGAATCGGGGGTGCAGCATCTTGAGCATCAACCGGGTTTCCAGATCAATGACTCTCTGGTTGCCAGCTTTATTAAGCCATTGATCGTATGCAACAGCATCATTAAAATCAAATACATAACCCATCGGTAGAATGTAATTAAATAAAGTGATTTTTTCAAGGAGAAAGCAGAAACCAAAGATATTTAATGCAGGATATAAAATAACGGGATTTATTTCAGGTCTTTTTCCGGCGCCATAAATCCGGTTTACGCTTTAATTTTTTATGCCTCTTTTTATAAATCAATGATATAGTAATTATTTTTTATCTTGTTCATATGAATACAGATTGATAGATTTTAAAAACCGGTAACCACGATAAATAAAATGAATACAGGTTAAAAATGAAATTTTATAAATACCATGGCCTGGGAAATGATTATATTGTTATCGATCCGGCTGACCAATCCAGTGAATTGTCGAAATCTGACATTCGAACAATCTGCCACCGGAATTTCGGCATCGGTTCTGACGGAATCCTGCTGGGGCCGATCCAGACAGAAAAAGCTGATTTTTCGGTCCGGATATTTAACCCGGACGGCAGTGAGGCGGAAAAAAGCGGCAACGGCTTACGAATTTTCTCCCGGTATTTACATGATAAAAAACAGGTTTCAAACAAACCGTTTACTATCTCAACCATTGGCGGAATGGTTGAATCCCGGATCCATGATAACGGCTTGATCTCTGTGGATATGGGTATCGTGAGTTTTGACAGTGATAAGATTCCCGTCACCGGCCCCAATCGCCAGGTGTTAAATGATACGATTGAAGTTGACGGACAAAAAATTACATATTGCGGGGCCACCATCGGCAACCCCCATTGTATAATCATTCGGGATGAAATATCTCCCGAACTGGCTAAACGAATCGGCCCGAAACTGGAAATTCATCCGAATTTTCCCAACCGGACCAATGTGCAGTTTATGAAAATCATTGACCGGTCCAATATTGAAATTGAAATATGGGAACGCGGGGCCGGTTACACCCTGGCATCCGGGAGCAGCAGCTCGGCATCTGCGGCTGTTGCCTGGCAACTCGGACTCACAGACCCGGAAATGACTGTGCACATGCCAGGGGGCAAACTGAATATTTTAGTTCACAAAGATCTGTCCATCACCTTAAAGGGTCCGGTAACCCGCGTAGGAGAAGGCTTAATCGATTCTGAAATATTCCAGCAGGCCGCCCAATCTGACAATTAATATTAACAGGTTGTTGAAAAACGTTATGAGCGCAGAGAAGGCAAGGCAAAATTCGACGAAAAAACGGAGTTTATGCCTATAAATGAGCATTTTGAGGAGAATTTTAACGCAGTATTATCAAGCGCAATAGTTTTTCAACAGCCTGTTAAACCGTGCTAACTTCAACCGAGGCTATACCAAGTAAAAATATGAAAGATTTTTTTAACGTAACACCACTTGAAAAAGTATTTGAATATATCCGGATGTTTCCAGTTGTTGCCGTTGAGGCGATTTCCATTGAAACAGCAACGGAAAGAATTCTTGCTCAGGACATATCGTCAGATGAAGATGTTCCCGGATTTTCAAGATCCACCATGGATGGGTATGCGGTTTATGCTGCATCAACGTTCGGGGCATCTGAAGGGAATCCGGCATACCTGACAATTGACGGGGCCATATCCATGGGGGAAAATCCCACCACCACCATCGTTCCCGGACAAGCCATTCGCATATCCACCGGCGGAATGCTGCCCCAGGGTGCCGACAGTGTGGTTATGATGGAATATGCCACTGAAATTGATGAAACTACTTTAGAAATTTATAAAAGCGTTGCTCCCGGCGGCAATGTGATCACAAAAGGCGAGGATATTCAAAAAGGCCAGTCGCTATTGTCTGCCGGTACAAAACTCCGGCCCCAGGAAATCGGATTATTAGCCGCACTCGGCATTGAGCAGGTGGATGTATACAAAAAACCAATGGTCGGCATTATATCCACAGGCGATGAGATTGTTCCCATCCAGAATACGCCAGGCCCGGCACAGGTTCGTGATATTAATTCCTATTCCATCAGCAGCCAGGTTGTCCAGGCAGGAGGTATGCCGTTAAGTTTCGGCATCATCAAAGACAATTACGATGCCTTGCTTGAAACCTGCAGGCACGCCCTACAGAAGACGGATATGCTCATCATATCCGGCGGCAGTTCCGTGGGCACCCGGGATTTGACCATCGAGGTTTTAGAATCTTTAAGTGATGCGAAAATCCTTGTGCACGGAATTCCCATCAGCCCGGGAAAACCAACGATTCTTGCCCGGGCAGATAAAAAACCGATATGGGGACTTCCCGGTCATGTCACTTCCGCCATGGTTGTATTCGATCAGGTGGTTCGGCCCTTTATCGCGCACGCGGCCGGAATAAACACTGAAAGCAAACAACACGTGCGGCTTATTTCGGCTAAAATTTCCAGAAATGTTGCATCCACTCAGGGACGCACGGATTTTATCCGGGTGAGGCTGAAACAATCAGATGACGGACTGTTGGCGGAACCCGTGCTTGGAAAATCCGGGCTGATCAATACGATGCTCCAGGCAAACGGCCTGGTTGAAGTTGATATGAATACTGAAGGCTTGGATAAAGGTGCTGACGTTTTGGTAATCCCTTTATAACATAAATTACAAAACCAATATCTACGGAAAAACATGACTGATAAACGAAATATTTACCTGAAAATGAAAACATTGGAAGAAGCTAAAAACATTCTTTTTGAGGCATTCCCGAAATTTGGGCTTTCTTCTGAGAATATTGATGTAACAGATGCGGTCAACCGGGTGCTGTCTGAACCGGTCTATGCTGCCATGTCATCTCCGAATTATCATGCTGCTGCCATGGACGGCATTGCCGTTGCCGCAGAAGCAACATTTGGCGCGGCTGAAACTGATCCGAAAACACTTTTCATCGGCAAAGACGCGCATTATGTTAATACCGGCCATGTGATGCCGGAAAAGACCAATGCCGTCATTATGATTGAAAATATCCATGTACCGGACGAACAACAACCGGACAAACAACAAATAGACGAGCAGCAGGTGGAAATCATTGCCCCGGCCTTTCCGTGGCAGAATGTCCGCCGGATGGGCGAAGATATTGTTGCCACAGAACTGGTATTTGCCCATAACCACAGGGTCACCCCATACTGTCTTGGCGCGCTGATCGCAGCTGGTATTTTTCGTGTCAATGTCTACAAAAAACCCGGCGTGTTTATCCAGCCCACCGGTTCAGAACTGGTGGATCACCGCAAAATAACTCAAAATGAACTCCCCCCCGGCCAGGTGATAGATTCCAACTCGCACATGCTGGGAAAGCTGGTGGATGCGTGTGGCGGATTTTATTTTAAAAACACAATTGTTGAAGATAAATTTGAACTGATCGCCAAACCCATACAAGACGCTGCAGACGGTGATTACGATATGATTTTTATCAGTGGCGGGTCTTCAGCCGGATCTAAAGATTTTACCAGAGAAATCATTTCAAAATTAGGAGAAGTGCTGATTCACGGGGTGACCATGATGCCTGGCAAACCCGTTATTGCAGGTAGAATCAATGGAAAACCGATTTTCGGGATTCCTGGATATCCGGTTTCGGCAATTATCGCATTTGAACAACTGGTCCATCCCCTTATCAACCGGATGCTTCATCAGCCGGACATTCCGGACCATGAAATTCAGGTAATGCCCACTAAAAAAATCCCATCAAAACTCGGACTTGAAGAATTTTTAAGGGTGAAACTGGGAAATGTGGGCGGACAAATTGTGGCAACTCCCCTTCCCCGGGGTGCCGGGTGCATCACCAGCTTCACTGAAGCCGACGGTATTATCCGAATCCCAAATCATATCGAAGGGCTCGCTGAAAACAAACCAGCCACCGCTACCCTGCTCCGGCCGCTGCCTGAAATCAATAATACGATTGTGGCCGTGGGAAGCCATGACAATACCATGGATGTGCTGGCAGATCTGCTCCGAAGCGCAAGCAGCACTGTGTCGCTGTCTTCCAGTCATGTAGGAAGCATGGGTGGTCTTATGGCAATCAAAAAAGGATTGACCCATATCGCCGGCACCCACCTTTTAAACCCGGATGACGGCAGCTACAATGTTTCGTATATTCAAAAATATCTGCCCGATACCCCTGTCAAACTGGTTCACCTGGTTCAACGGGAACAGGGGCTCATCATCCGGCCCGGCAATCCGAAAAGCATAAAAGGCATAGAAGATTTAAACCGCAAAGGCATTTCCTTTATCAACCGCCAGAACGGTTCCGGCACCCGGATTCTTCTGGATTTCAAACTCAGTCAACTGGGCCTGAATCCGGCAGATATTTCCGGCTATTCAAATGAAGAATTTACCCATATGGCGGTTGCCGTCGCTGTTCTGGGCGGAAGTGCTGATGCCGGATTAGGCATCTATGCTGCGGCAAAAGCATTGAATCTTGATTTTATTCCAGTGGTAACCGAGTCATATGATCTTTTGATACCGGCTGATGTATTTGATACAAAAAATATTCAGCTTTTGTTGGAAATAATTCGCTCGAATGCATTTAAAACAAAAGTCACCGCACTTGGCGGATACCATACCCAAAACACCGGTGAAATTATCTGGAGCAGCTGATGTCTTATGAACTGATCGATCATACGGCTGACATCGGTATTTGCGTAACCGAAACTTCGATCAAGGGCCTGTTTGAAATTTTCGCTATGGCCATGTTTGAACAGATCACCGATACCTCAAAACTAAACGGCACGCAGTCTAAAGAAATCCATGTCAAAGGTATCGATCGGACGGATCTTCTGATCAATTGGCTCCGCGAACTTCTATGGTGCTGGACAATAGACAGTTCTCTGGTTAAGGACATCGTTATCAACGATATCCATAGCAACCACCTTTCAGCGAAAATCTCCTATGATGAATTTGAGTTGAAAACCCATGAGATTCTAAAAGATATCAAGGCCGTTACCTATCATGCTGTTTTTGTTGATCATACCGATGCCGGATGGCAGGCGACGATTATTTTTGATGTATAAAATTTTTTAAAAAAATTTTATGTATTTCCACAGAGGACTGTTGGAACGAGTTGGAAAAACAACAAAATTCATGGCTGAGTAAAACGCTTCAAATTCAAGGCGCGCAAATCACGAGACATGAGGCGTACTTTTTGTACGTTGAATGTCTCGGGATGAAGCGCAACGCAGAAGTTGGACGTTTTACACTGCCATCTTAGGGAAATACTAATGGAACTTATACAAATTGACGACTTCCGCTGGGAAATAAAAAAACAAAGTCCCATGCGTGTCCCTGCCCGGATCTATTCCAGCGCAGACATGATCGAGACCATTAAAAAAGAAGAAACATTTAAACAACTCATCAATGTAGCCCAGCTCCCCGGAATCATCAATGCAGCCCTGGCCATGCCGGACATTCACTGGGGCTATGGATTTCCCATCGGCGGAGTGGCCGCATTCGACTGCGACGAGGGAGTCATCTCCCCGGGCGGAGTGGGATACGACATCAACTGTGGTGTTCGCCTGGCAACGACCGGTCTGACGGAAAAAGACGTTCGCCCTCAGATTGAAAACCTCGTCAATTCCCTTTATACTGCTATTCCTTCAGGTATCGGATCCACAAGCAGCATCAAGCTGTCTTATCCGGATTTAAAAAAAATCCTGAAAACAGGCAGTGCGTGGGCGGTCAGAAACGGCTATGGCGAGGACGATGATCTTTTTCATACGGAAGACCACGGCTGCATGGAAGACGCTGACCCGAGTGCAATCAGTCAGCGGGCCCTGGATCGGGGCAAAAAACAGCTGGGTACCCTGGGGTCCGGCAATCATTTTCTGGAAATCGGGATGGTTGAAAAAATTTATGATGAAAAAGCCGCACAAACATTCGGGCTTTACGAGAACCATATTACCGTGATGCTTCATACCGGTTCCCGCGGCCTGGGATATCAGGTTTGTGACGATTTTCTGGCCTCTATGACAAAGAAACTGAATAAGGGTGGAATTCCTGTTCCGGACCGACAGCTTGCCTGTGCAAAAATAAAATCCCCGGCAGGAGAAACGTATTACCAGGCCATGAGCTGTGCAGCTAACTTTGCCTGGGCCAACCGTCAGGTGCTGATGCATAATGCCAAAGAGGTGCTGATGCGGGTTTTCAATATCAGTCCAAGAAGTCTTGCCATGCGACTGGTTTATGATGTATGTCACAATATTGCCAAATTTGAATCCCACATGGTCGCAGGGAAAAAACAGCGGGTGTGTGTTCACAGAAAAGGGGCGACCCGGGCATTTGCTCCGGGCCATCCGGCGCTGAGTCCAGATTATCGGGATATCGGACAACCAATATTAATCCCCGGGGATATGGGGACGGCGTCTTATGTGCTGGCCGGAACAAAAAAATCAATGGATGAGACCTTCGGCTCCACCTGTCACGGAGCCGGGCGGGTACTCAGCCGGACAGCCGCTAAAAAGGCGGCCAAAGGCCGGCCCTTAAAACGGGAACTTGAAGACAAAGGCATTTTTGTCCGGTGGACCGGGCGATCTACCATGGCTGAAGAAATGCCGGATGCGTATAAGGATATCTCCCAGGTGGTGAACGTGGTGCATGGGGCGGGGATTTCAAAGAAGGTAGCAAAACTGCGCCCCATAGCAGTAGTTAAAGGCTGATGACAAAATAATAAATTCAACTTCTATTATAACTTTGGGTTACGCTGCATACCGATGCATTCAACGTACAAAATGTACACCTCATACTTCGGTCTTTGCGCGCCTTGCCAGATTGTAATAAGATCGGTGAGCTTTTTATTTTGTCATTATATAAAATATAAAATAATATTAAAATATTATAATCCATAAAATAAGGAGGAAAATATGACTCCCGATATTTTCAGAGAATACGATATCCGTGGAATCACCGGAACTCAGATCACGGAAGCGGATGTGCTGAACATCGGCAAAGGTATCGGAACCTTTCTGGCCAGAAACAAGTGTTTTGATCTGACAGTAGGACGCGATTGCCGAATCACATCAGATAATTATTCAGAACTGTTGATCAAAGGTCTTTTGTCAACCGGATGTCATGTCACGGATATTGGTGTGTGTCCGACACCGATCCAGTATTTTTCCATCCGGCATTTAGATAAACAAGGCGGTGTCATGGTGACTGCCAGCCATAATCCGCCGGAATACAATGGATTTAAGATTTGCCAAAATATGGATTCCGTTCACGGGGACCAAATCCAGGAAATCAAAAAAATCATCGATCAAAACGCATTTGCGCAAGGAAACGGAACCCGGGACGAAGCGGATGTGGTCACCCCTTACAAACAATATATTATAGAAAACATTCACATTAAAAAACCACTCAGAGTTGGGATTGACGCCGGAAACGGCACGGCTGGCGTGATTACCGTTCCCATTCTAAAAAAGCTCAATTGTGAAGTCCATGACATCTACTGTGACATGGACGGTAATTTTCCGAATCATGAAGCCGACCCGACAGTACTCGAAAACATGGCAGACCTGATCGCAATGGTTAAAGACAAGGGACTGGATTTGGGGATCGGGTATGACGGTGACGGTGACCGGATCGGCGTTGTGGATGAAAAAGGGAATCTGATTTACGGCGATCAGCTCATGATCATCTTCTCCCGGGAAATACTTTCCAGAAAGCCGGGGGCCACGTTTATTTCGGAAGTCAAATGTTCAAAAACCATGTATGATGATATCAAGGCCCATGGCGGCAATGCCATTATGTGGAAAACCGGGCATTCTTTGATAAAGAAAAAAATGAAAGAAGAAAATGCGGAACTGGCCGGTGAAATGAGCGGTCATATGTTTTTTGCGGACCGATATTTCGGATATGATGATGCGACATACGCATCCTGCAGGCTTTTGGAAATCCTGTCAGCCACCGGCAAAACGATTTCCGAACTGCTTTCAGACGTCCCCAAAACCTTCAACACCCCTGAAATCCGGGTGGACTGCCCGGATAATATCAAATTTTCCGTGGTTGCCGAACTCACCGAAATCTTTCGCAAGGACTATGATGTGATTGACATTGACGGCGCCCGGATTGTTTTTGAAGACGGCTGGGGCCTTGTCCGCGCGTCCAACACACAGCCGGCGCTTGTTCTGAGATTTGAAGCATTGTCTGAAACACGCATGGTAGAAATCAGGGAACTGGTGGAATCTTCGCTGGAAAGCGTTAAAAGAGAAATGTAGTTCATCTTTATCCATAAATTACGATCATGCGGAAATCAGGTCGACTTTAAATTGATCTTCTGGATAATTGTGTCCGATTAGTTAATAATGATAGCTATAATCCCGAAAAATGACAGACATCAGGCACTAAGAATCCGCCGTTTTTTTGTTGGTGCGGCATCCTATCTCCTGTGGTTCGTTCTCGTTTTGTATTGCCATTACCAGGGGTTTATTCGTTTATCTTTCGGCTGGACATTGTTTGGATGTGGCGTCGCCTCTGGAGGCAATTGTTTATTATACCTCATTTTCAGGACCGGACTGAATAAAAAATTTGCCGATCCGAGTCTCACTTTTCCCCAGATGGCCTTAGCAGCCCTTGCCGCCATGGTGGGCATCTATTATACGGACAATATTCGGGGAGTGATGCTTGTTGCCTATATAGTAACGATTTTATTTGGGGTGTTTCGCTTCAATATCATTCAATATTTACTTTTTACGGTATTTTCAGTTGTAAGCTATGGAACGGTCATTGTATTACTCTTAAACAACCATCCGGAAACCATCACCCTTCAAATTGAGATCCTTCAGCTGGTGGTTTTTGCCACGGTTCTGACCTGGTTTTCAATGGTCGGCAGCTACATGAGAAAAATACGAAAAAGATTATCCGCCACCAACTACCGTTTAAATAACGCACTGAGCACCATTCGGGAACTGGCCATCCACGATGACCTGACCCAGGCTTATAACCGGCGGCAACTGTTTGAAGAACTCAAACGGGAAAAAGCCAAAGCAGACCGAAACGGTAGCATCTTTTCCATCGCATTATTTGACCTGGATCACTTTAAAAAAATCAATGACACCTATGGTCATTTAAAAGGGGACGATGTCTTAAAACACTTGATTCATTCGGTACGTCATGAAATAAGAGAAATCGACAGCATTTCCCGATACGGGGGAGAAGAATTTGTCATTATAATGAGCGGTACGAATGCAAAAGGCGCTGAAGAGTTTGCTTATCGCATCAAAAACAATATTAAAAATTTAAAATTTCCGGGATTTACCGAATCGTTCCGTATGACGATTTCAACCGGCATTACAACGTATCAGCCAGTCGAAAGCATTGATGATCTGATCGCCCGATCCGATTCGGCAATGTATAAAGCCAAATCCATGGGCCGTAATCAGGTGGTAATTGAAAATCCCGCATAAGTTCAAAATCTTTTTTTAAAATTTTTATATTTATTTAATATTATAATTTTTTATACGCAGAGGATATTTTTATGAAAGTATTAATCAGTGATGTTCTGGGTGAAGCAGGAATCAAAATTTTCCAGGAAGAAGATGGCATCGAAGTAGATGTAAACACCGGACTTTCCCCGGAAGAACTCAAGGCAATTATCGGCAATTATGACGGACTGGTCATTCGAAGCGCCACAAAAGTAACCGCAGACCTTTTAGCGGCGGCCACCAACTTAAAAGTCGTGGGCCGGGCGGGTATCGGTCTGGATAATGTAGATATTCCCGCTGCCACCAAAAAAGGTGTTGCAGTCATGAATACCCCCGGCGGTAATGTGGTCACCACCGCCGAGCATTCCCTCTCGCTGATGATGGCCCTGACCCGGAACATTCCCCAGGGGACCGCATCATTAAAAGACGGCCGGTGGGATAAAAAGAAACTCCAGGGCCGGGAAGTTTTCAACAAAACGCTTGGCGTCATCGGTTTTGGAAATATTGGGTCCGTGGTGGCCGACCGTGCCAGGGGCCTGAAAATGAGAGTCGTGATTCATGATCCGGTTGTCCAGGCTGAAGTCATTGAAAAAGAAGGTTTTGAATGGGTTTCTCTGGAAAAGCTTTACCAGGAAGCTGATTATATTTCCGTTCATGTGCCAAAAACCAAAAATACAACCGGCCTGCTCAACAAAGCCGCCTTTGATCAGATGAAAACCGGTGTCATGGTTGTCAACTGTGCCCGAGGCGGCATTGTCGATGAAAATGACCTGTATGAAGCAATGACATCAGGTAAAGTAGCTGGAGCCGCTTTAGACGTTTTTTCAATCGAACCCCCGTCAGCGGACCTGCCGCTTCTCCAACTTGACAACTTGATTGCCACACCGCACCTCGGCGCCTCCACCAAAGAAGCACAAACCAACGTCGCAGTAGCCGTTGCCGAACAAATTATCGAATATCTGAAACATAACAACATTATTAATGCGGTGAACGTGCCGGCCGTATCCGGTAAACTCCTTGAGCAACTGAGGCCGTTTCTTACACTGGCGGACCGAATGGGCTGCATGCAGGCCCAGTTGGTAACCGGCCAGTTAAAAGAAATCCGTATTGAATATAACGGGGACTTCCATGGCCTGGATTTAAAACCTGTGACCACGGCTTTCTTGAAAGGGGTTCTTGATTCACTGGTTTCCGATGGTGTCAACTCCGTTAATGCCCCGATGCTGGCAAAAGATATGGGCATTAAAGTATCTGAAACCAGTACGGCGGATTCCGAAAAATTCTTAAACCGCATCTCCGTGACAATTGTCACCACTGAAATGGAATGCACGGTTGCCGGCAGCGTTTTCGGCAAATCGGACGCAAGAATTGTCCGGATTGACGATTTCATTATAGAAATCATTCCGCAAGGCCACCTGACAATGATCCACAACCTTGACGAACCCGGCGCTATCGGCAGTATTGGCAACACCCTGGGAGAAAACAACATTAATATTTCACAGATGCAGGTCGGTACCGCTGTTGGTGGCGAGAACAATATTATCCTGATTAAAACCGATGTGCCGATGAGCGATGACATCAAAAATAGAGTTCAGGAACTTCCGAAAGTCAAGACCATCCAGACCTTAGAACTATAACCAATAAATTTGTAAAGAGGGCCAGATGACAGAAAACAATAAAACACCGGGCGATTTTGCAATGCCTGAAATTAATTTTTCAACATTTATTCTATCATTAAACTCCTCTGCGCTGGTGCATCTCGGCATTCAAACGGATCCCACATCCGGCAGCACAGCGAAGAATTTCCTGCTGGCAAAACAGACCATTGACATTCTTGCCATGCTGGATGAAAAGACCAAAGGAAACCTGACAGAAGACGAAAAACGGCTTCTGACGCATGTGCTTTACGAATTAAGAATGCTGTATGTGAAACAAAAAGAAAAAAAATAGATATCTTTGCTGTATCTGGCCATTGTACACCATCGGCTGTCGGAACTTATCCGACAGCCGTATGCAGGGTCCCACCCAATTATATATTAAAAAAACATTTAAGGGTTATGTTGTTATGAAACGCATGAAATAGCGTCACCTCTGATTACGACAATATCTTCCCGTCTGTTAAATCCAATGGAAATTAAATCACCGGCAAAAATCAATCTGTTTCTGGAAGTCATCGGCAAACGTCCGGATGGATATCATAATTTAAATACCCTGATGTGCTGTATCGCGCTTTACGATACGATCCAATTAACATTTGGACAAAAAAAGATATCCGTTCACTGTACCCACCCGGATGTGCCTGACGACGAAACCAACCTTGCCTGGCGTGCGGCCCGGTTGTTTTTTGACACCACCCGCATTTGTAAAGGTGTCCGTATTGATATTAAAAAAAAAATTCCCATCGGCGCCGGTTTAGGCGGGGGAAGCAGTAATGCGGCTGCCGTGTTGAAAGGTCTGAATTCATTTTACGGGTCACCTGTTTCTAACAAGGATCTGATGGCTGCCGGCAAATCGATTGGCGCGGATGTGCCCTTTTTCATTTACGGGAAACCGGCACGGGCTACCGGAATCGGAGATATTTTAACCCCCTGCGATTGCATTAAATCCTGTCCGATCTTAGTAATTTATCCATCCATACCGGTCTCTACCGCCAAAGTATATAAAAAATTGAATTTAAGATTGACAAAAAACAAAAAAATCAATACACAATTTCTTTTTAAGTTGAACTTGGGTCAAGATGCTGTGAAACAATTATTCAATGATCTTGAATTGGCTGCGTCTGAAATTTGTCCCGAGATTCAGGAAGCCAAAACGTCTTTGCTGGCGCACAATGCTTCCGTCGCCTTGATTACCGGTAGTGGGTCGGCTGTTTTCGGGCTTTATGACAATATCGAAAATGCAAAAAAAGCATACACCGCCATATCGCAATACATACTATCAAAAAACAGGACGTGGCAACTTTATTTGAGTCATTTAGCTATATAAATTAAAAGGTTATTTAAATTGATGGTTTGACGAAATAATTCTGGGGCGTCGTCAAGTGGTAAGACACAGGATTTTGATTCCTGCATTCGGAGGTTCAAACCCTCCCGCCCCAGCCATCATTAATCATATAAATTAGAAGAATTAACATCATGCATCAGGAAAACGGGTACGTTCTATTTGCCGGAAATTCCAACCCGATTCTGTCAAAAGCAATCTGCGGTTACCTGGAAAGAGATCTTGGCGGAGCCAAAGTCAAACGTTTCAGTGACGGTGAAATTCAAATTGAGATTGATGAAAACGTCCGTTCAAAAGATGTTTTTATTATTCAGTCAACAAGTCACCCGGTCAATGACAATCTTGTTGAACTCTTACTCATGATCGACGCCCTTAAACGATCATCGGCAAAACGGATCACTGCTGTTATTCCCTACTTCGGGTACGCCCGCCAGGACAAAAAAGTTGCGCCCCGGGTGCCCATCAGCGCTAAGCTGGTAGCGGATTTATTAACAACCGCAGGCGCCAACCGGATCATCACCATGGACCTCCATGCCGGACAGATCCAGGGGTTCTTCAATATCCCGGTTGACAATCTCTATGCCGCGCCGGTCTTTATTGATTATATGCGCAAAGAATTTACCGACAACACGGTGATTGTTTCGCCGGATGCTGGTGGCGCTGAAAGAGCCAGAGCATTTGCCAAGCGCCTTCATTGCGATCTCGCCATTGTTGACAAACGCCGGGACGCCCCGAATAAAGCCAGAGCAATGGCAGTCATCGGTAATGTGACCGGTAAACGGGCGATCATTCTTGATGATATGGCCGATACCGCCGGGACACTTACAGAAGCTGCAAAGGCGATAGCAAAATTCGGCGCCAGCGAGGTACACGCCTGCTGTACCCACCCCGTCCTTTCCGGCCCGGCAATAGACCGAATTAATGATTCAGCACTGAAATCCGTCGTTGTTGCAGATACCATTCCATTGTCTGATAAAGGCCGTGCCTGTAATAAAATAAAAATACTCTCCATCGCCAATCTGATCGGAGAAGCGATTATCCGGAGTCACACAGGGGATTCTGTCATATCATTATTTGTATAACAAAAAAAAACATCAACAAGGAGAAAACTTTTGGAAATACACCCACTTAAAGCGCAAACCAGGAATTCTACAGGAAAAGGAACCGCCAGGAGCCTGCGCCGGGACGGAAGAATCCCTGCTGTTCTTTACGGTTCAGATATCGAAAGCATCTCGCTTTCGGTCAGCATTAAAGATATTGAACAACTGCTGAAAAAAATCAATTATGCTCAGGCACTCTTGAACCTGGAGGTTGAAGGCGGAGCATCCAATAAAAAAACGGTCATGATCAAGGAAATCCAGACTGAACCACTGACTCAGAATTTCCGCCATCTGGATTTTTATGAAGTGAATATGACACGCAAACTGACGGTCACAATCCCGGTTGTGACCACCGGCATTCCAAAAGGTGTGGAATCCGGCGGTGTTCTTCAGGTCATCCGAAGAGAACTGGATGTTAACTGCCTGCCAACAGCCATTCCGGAACAAATTACCATTGATGTTTCAGACCTTGATGTCGGTGATTCCGTTCACGTTGATGAACTGGAACTTGAAGGGGATGTGGAAATTCCGTATGATGCGAATTTTACCATTTTGACCGTTGTCGTTCCGAAGGTAGTTGAAGAAGAAGTTGAAGAAGGCGAAGAAGGCGAAGAAGGCGAAGAAGGCGAAGAAGGTGCTGAGGGTGCTGAGGGTGCTGAAGCAGCAGATGCGTCCGGATCTGAAGGATAAAACGGTTAACGTGATCCTCAGGCGCTTTATACCGGCTGAATCCCGGGCTTTCTGATATGGTGACCGATAC
>Ga0307991_1001293_pt1 | contig 17609 bp, 27 predicted proteins | sample EllFjometagen131_FD_203146 | JGI IMG/M metagenome (GOLD analysis project Ga0307991, IMG submission 203146) | Marine microbial communities from Ellis Fjord, Antarctic Ocean - #131 | ecosystem: Environmental > Aquatic > Marine > Unclassified | place: Southern Ocean | collected 2014-10-08
TGAATACACTCATCCATCTTTATCTTTGCCTTCGCATCACTCTATAGAAATTGCATTTACCGGACACTTCTCTACGCATATCCCGCAGCCGACACATCCATCTTTATCAATCCATGGCATTTTGATCCCATTCTATGAGTCTTTATAATTAAACAGATTGTTTATAAACCAGACATTTTAGAAATCGCTTAAAATATCTTTGGGTTATTAACAATATTACGATACTTATAAAAAATACAACACTCGCCCTTAAAGAAAACCCGTTCATCGCAATCCCTAAAGCCGTAGCCGAAGCCGGGGGATGCTCTATATTTAAGGTTACCATCATAAAAATAGAAGCACCCACTGCAAAAGAATAAATAAAAACAGAAGACAAAAATGTATTATGCGGAATTAGCAAAAGTAGCAATCCCACAGCTGCCCCAACTGCATGTCCTCCAATAACATTTCTAGGGTTAGCAGTAATACTCTTCGGCATGGCAAAAACAATAAAAGCAGTTGCGCCTATAGAAACAGTTATTAAAGGGCGGTCCAGCCTCAAACCTAAAAAAACCACAAAAATAACAATAGTAGCCAAAAGACTTTGGAATACATACTGTTTCCAAGATTGCCTGAATCCCACTATAATATTTTTCATTATTTTTGGCCTAACTTAATTTTTCGTTTTTTATTACCACTGGAAATACTTCACAAGGATGCTTCTATAATTTCTATTCTCTTCCGGCAAGACTGATGAAGACTCTCAGGAAACTCTTCATCCTCCGGGAAAACTTCCTTACCAAATTCTCTGGGCAACGTCAAATAGTTTATAATCGTGACTCCCTTATCCCCTTTATAAACAATTATGTTTTTCTGCCCTATTATGGCTGCGTTTCTTTCAGGATTCTTCGTTATACTCTTATATGATTTTTGAGGATTGCATAGTGTTACTGTATAAACCTCAAAATTATCCGCGGCATCTATACCATACCCATCATAAAGCTCCCGCATATCTACCACTTCGTGCACCCTAAAACCAAACTGGGGAGCTTTTTCTCTCATATCCCCGATAAACTGCTGAGGAGTTTTTGAAGTTCTTTGCTTAAACAAATGTTCTTTTCCCATAATATAGCCCTCCTAATAAAATTAACAGCACCAAACCCCATTGAGAAACTAACTTTTCTAACAAGGTTTTACCCGCTACCGCCAAACAATCTTCTTTTTTTACTCTCCTCAGACCATAACGCCTGACGGATAATCTCTTTTTCCCTATCAGTTATATCGGCAAATTGAAAATTTACCGTCTTTAAAAATCGCGCCCATTGTAAATTATTTACCCCTTTTAAATCAGCGCTCTTCATATCTGTATATTCTAAATCGGCAGCCTCAAAATCCGCTTCGGCTAAATTTGCTCCAACTAAAGAAGCTAAATTCAAATCAGCCAATCTCAGGTCAGCATTCCTCAAGTCTGCACTAGTTAATTTAACTCTAGATAGCCTTGCGTAACGCAGATCTGACATTTTTAATTGAGCATTTTCCAAGTTTGCCCCCATTAACGCCGCGTGCTTCAAATTTACTCCTTTAGCCTGCACAAACGGTAAATATAACCCGTCAGCATCTAACCGCCTTAATTTCGACCCTTCTATATTTACCGGGTTTTCCTTAAAATCACATTTTTTAAGATACCTCTGCAATTCATCGAAACTATCATCCCCGCACAAGTCAAACCCTTCTTCTAATTCTATTCCTGAGAAATCTCTTTCTCCTGATAAAATCTTTTTTATAAATTCTTTTCCTTTTACAAAAATTAATTGTGTAGCCATAACCGTACCTCCTGATTTTCTATTAAAGATATGGGATATCTCCTTTAAACGTAGGCGAAACATCAAAAATCGTTCTATCTATCATTCCTTTAACAGTTAAAATTACATTTATGACCCAAGCCGCAACAAGCAATACCGTTAAAGCAATCGCAATATCCTTTATGAATATCAGGTTTAATGCCTTAGCAAGGATTAAAGAAGCAATAACATACGCCGCGGGAGGAAATATAAACGCCCAGTACCCCAAAGTTACCGGGATACGCTGTTTTACAAAATAAGTACCGATAACCGCAATCGCTACAATAAGCCACCACAACCCAAAACCCCAAAGCAGCAATGACACAATCTTAACCAGTGGAGAAAGAACAGCTAAATCTATTGTGGATATACCGGCTTTTTTAATTACAGGTAAAATTGTATTTATGGCTACGATAGAAACCCCTACAGGCGCCACTCCTATCATAAAACTAGGAGCAACATCCTTTCGTGGAAAATTGTAAAAAAAACTGCGAAACATAAAAATCGTATAAATGATAGCAGTAACGGCAATCGCAATCCCTAAAACAAGGGTATTAAAAAATAAAAGAGCATGAAGATAGTTCATATTACTCATATGCATAGCTAAAAAATTACCCGCAAATACCAGAACAAAAAGGCCGACCGGAGGAAGAAACCAAAAACCTAATGCTCTACGAGGTTCAGCATGATTACCGGTTATAATCTTATACGGTGTAAGAAAAATAAAGAATATCCCGACAAGACAAGCTATCCACCATAAAACAACAGCTAAAAAATAGGCCGTACTCTTCGGGATAAACGATATGGGAATATTCAATAAACCTGTCGCGCATATCGCAGATGCAATGGAAACAGTTGAATAAAATTGAATTAAACTCGAATGTCTCCATTCCTTCAAAATGCAATCCAGGCCAACAAAGAATCTAAGCACCATAAAAAAGAATGCCACCGGAAATGCTGCCAAAGCAATTATTAAAAAGAATCCTGCTAAATTATGTAAGACCCCTGTAGCTTTACCCGCAAGTATTTGAAAAATATTAGCCAAGGCTCCCGTACCCATTATAAAAATAAACCAACGCGGAGAAAACCAACGCAGTATATAATTAACTGATAGTTTCCCTTTTGGACTTTCCTTCTTCATCTTTTCCACTTGTTGCCTCCTTTTCTAAAATTTTAGCTGCATCTCCATAGAAAGATAGTCAGCATCCTCGTCCCCACCATATATTCTACTTATAACATCGCCGCCAAAAATATGGCTATATGAAAGCACAAGATTACAATGAGCATTAACAGCATAATTCACAATTACGTCTAATTCCTGAGCTAAATCATCCTCTCCGTTAGTCGGCCTAGCCAAATAACCAAAAATAGAACCTTCTTCCTGAGTAGGACCTGAACCCATATACCACCTGTCATTACTTTCACTAAGCCACATAAAATGATAATCTGTTCTTAAAGTTAATTTCTTTAGTGGTTTAATTATTAATTGAAAAAATAAATCTTGGGTATTCATTAAATCACAGAAAGGCAAAAGTTCATACTTTCTTGTTCCGGGAGCCATTTGAAAAAATGTTCCATGATCGCCGTCTCCAGCGGTATCATCTCCTGAACCATAAAAATAACCCATCCGCAACCACGGTTTCCAAGGAATTTTTGTAAACTGATAGCCAATTTCTCCATCAACCGCATACGCCTGCTGGTCTAATTCGTACCAGTCTCCGAACTGGCCGCCACCCCAAAACAAAACATCCAGTTGGCCGTAACCTAACTCATACACTCCGAGCAAATGCCCTCCTAGCATATGAATATTGATATCTACTCCATCAGCGGATTTAGAAATCCCACTATTATCAATCCTCTGAGTCACTTCTCTTTCATCCCTATAATTATAATAAAAACCGGCAATTTCAGTACCCGGAAATAACGTTCCCCGTTTTGCAGTCAAGGTAGCGGTAGTAATCCTTATATCTTCAATAGTATCGTTTATATCTTTTTCCCATCCGCCTTGAGTAGGACAGAAAAAAGACGACGTAAGGTTAATTTTGTCATTACTGTAGCTCAGCAAACCGCCATCAAAACTTCTCCCAAAAGCAGACCAGCCAAAAGAACTGATTAATCTATCAGCTAAACGCATTTTTTTCACAACATTAAACTTCTTTCCGTCCGCTTTATTTAAAACCTCCAAGCCATCGCAATACTCAAATCTTCCTCCTTTTAAAGAGATATCCTGATCGAATATATTCTGAAACTGCAGATATGCCTGATGAATCCCAAATTTATAAGGATTTTCTTCCTTATTGTGCAAATAATATAGCCCTCCCATACCTAAGGGCCCTCTTGGCGAAGGAGAAACCGCATCATCAGGCAAACCAAACATATGTACGTATTGCGGCTGAACAAAAATATTCACATATTTTGAGTCAAACTCTAGATTAAGACGTGTCCTCTGAAATCCATAACTATACTCATTATTATCAGACGGGGCTTCAAACCAATTCCAATATGCATATCTAGTAATAACTTCTCCGCCCAAAGTCAATTTTTCATCTTTACCCTGAGATTGGTATAATTGCAATCCGCCGTCTTCAAATGAATATACACTCTTAGAAGATACTCCCTGATGAGTCTCTTCGTCGGCAAATATAGTGCCTACAAAAAAAGCCCCGAGCAAAAATATTGCAACAAAAAATACAACATTTTGAGTTTTAATCTTTTTCAATACCATCTGAAGCATAATCCACCTCCATTTTCTCAAATACTTTATTCAATATTCCCGTTATCTGCGTTTTATCCTGAATACTGCTAGTCGCCTCGACAACTTTACCTTTTTTAAAATAAACAGTAAAAGGCAGCCCCATAAATAAAGCGCATTCCGGCAAATTCCTGATAAAAGAAGCGACAGGAATGTCAAAATCCATATCTCTTATTTGAACATGAGAATATTTCGGTTCTAATTCCTCCATGATGCTATAAACCGGAATGCACATTGGCCCCATTCGACCACAGCAAACCATAACATCATCGTTATTTTTAAGTAATTCCTCAATTTCTTTAAGACTTTCTACATGCTTAAGATTTGTATCTAACATTGTCACCCCTCCTGTTATGTTTATTAAAATACTTTAAAATAAAGAACATCTTATTGGCTTCAATAAAAAATTATCTGCTTTGCCTGCCTCCGCCACCTTTTCCCCGACCTCTACCGTCACGAGGACCCCTGCCCATACCACGGCCTAACCCCCTACCTTCGCCCATACCAGGACCGGGGGCGGAAGATATCTGCTCTTGATTAAGAGAAAATTTCTGTTGCACTCCTGTCCCGGGATAAAGTGCCTCTTGAGGACAAACCTGGGCACATCTACCACAATCTACACACTTATCGGCATTAATATTAGCCTTACCATCGACCATTGATATTGCCTGAACCGGACAAACCTGGACGCAGGCACCACACCCTACACATTTTTCCTTATCCACTTTAAACATCCTAAAACCTCCTTCGTTAAACAATCACCAATATCCCTAGCCCCTTATATTCATTACTATTGCGCATCTAACCGAATAAAATTTAATATAAAACCCTCATTATAATGCCCGTTATGAAAACATTCGGTAAAAAGCTTATTCTTCAACGCAAACCCTGATTTTTCCACCTCTTTCATAACAGTTCCTAATTTTACCGAGGCTAATTCCATTAAAGGATAATCATCTTTGCAATGTTTCGGGTAAAGAGAAAAGAACCCTCCTATCTTTAAAACCCTATGAACCTCATCATATATTAATGCCCTATTTTTTATATAATGAATAACGTCGTAACATAGAACAATATCCACAGAATGATCTTCTAAAGATACCTTAGTGTCTCCATTTACCAGTTCTATATTTTTCAAGCTAAACCGTTCTGCCGTTTTTTCTAATTCACTTAAAACATTTTTATCTTTATCAAACGCATAAACTTTACCTTTACTAGCTACAATTTTTGCCGTCGGAATCGTATAATAACCTTCTCCGCAACCAAAATCTAAAACAATTTGTCCCTCTTTAAGACCAATCTTTCTTAAAAACTGTTCCCCATCTTTCTCTAACCATTTTTTAATATCAGCATTCATATTTACATACCTTTTATCCAATTTTTCCCAAAATCTTATTTACCAAGACAGTGTATAAATTAAGGTCGAAAATTTTTGCCGGATCCACTTTCTAAAGCAAACCCTAAAAGCCGGGGATAAAGAACAATAGGAAAATTATAATAATTTATTTTTCTTCAATACATCAAAAATGTCCTTTATCAATTGAGGATTTTTTAAAAAATAACATTTTCTCTTTCCTTCCTGACACCAATCAACAATATCATTTAATCTCAATGAAGATAGATGCTGCGAAACATTCGGTTGATTTACTTCCAACAGCTCTCCTATGTCGCTGACACATTTTTTACCTTCCAGCAATTCTAAGATCATCTCGACACGAGTGGGATGAGAAAGAACATCAAAAAAATCAGAAACTTTTCTATAATCCAAGATCCCCATTCAAACCTCCTTTTTATTATATTCTCATATTCGAATATCTTTATATCATAAACGAAAAAATATGTCAACTTTTTTATCCCTTCGGTTCTTTGTTTTAAAACGAAAAAGAAAATTTTAACACAGGCAAACAAGAATCCTAAACTTGATAAAACCAAAACATAAATATTACTTTTAGGAGAATTCCGAACCTTTAGAAATATTGTTTATACCCAAACTCTGTCCTAAACACCTTGAAGGCAAGGCACCGGACCAAATGCTAATAGTTTTACTGTATTCTCCATATTACCTTAACCCTTCATCAATTGTCCCATCCGGGAGCATGTTATCAGGATGATAAACACCCTCCTCTTCCATTTTTCTTCTTACACATTTTGAATTATCACTCCAGCAATATTCATCAAGCCATTTTTTATCTAATTTTCCCCGTTCATAAAACCGTTTGAGCGGACAAACAGAGAACCATTTACAAGTCTTCTTATAATTCATTTTTTTACAATCGAGGAAATCTTATTCCTTCTCAGCGATTAAACTTCAATGACATTTATTTTCATATTTTCCGATCTTATGCCCATTACACCCCTTGTAATCGCGCCTTTTCAACGATAAATTCTCGACTTTTCGGAAAATTTAAACCTTTTTCTTTATAAAGATTTTACCTTTCATCAAAAAGTTTATGGTTCTACTATATTTGTTTATCTATTAATTTCGACATATACTTTATATCGGTTATACTTCAAATACTTTCCCGGCAGTTATTGCCATATAATTTTCTCCGAATTTTTCCTTAAAAATACCCGCGGCCACTTCCCCGCTGCAATGCATAGGCCCCGCTTTTTGGACACCAAGCTCCATTAATCTATCACAAACATCAACAACTTCATCATCAGACATATCTTTCAAATGGAACCCGCCCAAAACACAATACAACTTTTCTTGTATGAGTAACTTCTTAATATGTTCAACAATTTTAACTATTCCCGGATGAGCGCATCCTGTTACTATCGTTATGCCATTGGTTGTCTTAAGCACCAGCGATTGTTCTTCAATTTTGCCACCTTTGTATGTCCCCTTGATAGATCCTGTTGTAAAAATATTACTCGTAATATCAGAAAAAAGCTCCGTTTCCACTAGTTCAGCACCGTGTTTGTTCACAAGATCCTTAAACCTCTGGCTAAATCCTCCACACCCATGCACTATGATCCCTTTTTTCTTTTGTAATACTGATTCTAATCCTCCCGTGTGATCCCAATGATCATGTGAAATAACAATATCCGTGATATTCGCAATGTCGATTTTCATAGCCTTAATATTACCTAACAGACTATTTCCATCCTCCCCGGTATCAAACAAAACTCTTTCTCCGACCAGACAAGAAAAACCCCATCCTGAGGAAATGCTCTTTTTTTCCGAATTGTTATCGTAAAGAATTTTAATATTCATTAATTTTCCCTCTGTTCATATATCTCCTAGCGTTTACCATTATCCTTAAAAAGTTGCGGTTCACGTTTGCTTCTTACCGGTAACTTTGTTTCACGTAAATATGCTTCAAAATCACCTATCTCTAATCTTTTACCTTCTCTAGTACTGCTAAGAATATATTGCCGTTTGGTGTCCAAGCCAACTATAAAACTTTCATCAGAAGAATATCCACTTATTAAACTAAGTCCTTTTTGGGTCAAAACAAAAACAGGTATCTTTTTCGAAAGCTGTAATATTGCTTTTTTGCCTATTATCTCACGTACGCTTTCAGAAGCGCAACTCCAGACAATATCCGAATATTCTTCTATTTCCCGGATCTTTTCTACCGCAACACCGGTAGTACAAATCGCCAATGAAGTTACCGATACAGCATGCTTTTTCTCTATATTCTTTAATTTTTCTAAACTGTCATCCATAAGCGCGTTTATTGTTACCGCAATATTCTTATATCCAAGTGCTGCCGCCCTCTCTACGCCCTTAACCTGATCAATAGCAGCATCAGAAAAAAGAATCTCACATCCAGCGTCTTCAAGTCGTTTCCGAATACGTTCAATAGAAGAAGTAAAAAAAAGTCCGTTCATTCGAGCGCCTATGCCTTGAACAATTTCAGGCTTATCCACAATTACAGTTCCTGCACCGTCACATACTATCACCGCTGCGTCAATAATTTTCTTCCTCATAGCGTACATCAAGATCTCTGATGCCCCGTACGGTACGGCTATATTTTCACTAAAAAGGTCTCTATCCCCGGTAAAGAAACCAAATTTAGCAATTTTTTCATTTATTACCTTTATTATGGCTTTCTTTCTTGCTTCTTGTGTTTCCATCCCCGCTATCTCTCTATAAAAATGATTTGCGAGTGGGCAATATTCCATGTACGGGTCTGTCGCTTCGATCGCTTTCCCGTTCGATACAATTACATACGAAGAATAAAACCTCAACACATGAAAATCGTCTAAAACATCTTTATCTCTTTTAGCTTGGTTTAATAATTCCTTTATATCCATAGTTATGCTAAGTCATAAACTTTGCCACTAGATTTCCCACCGCAAGAAATACCGCGACACCTATCGAACCACCCAACCACACAGAAACAGGAGGCAACACAACTGACAATACACCCAGAAATAATATGCTTCCTCCCATGATCAATAACATCCATTTCATAAGACATCCTTAATAAAATGTTTCATCCTAATTACGAACTATTTTTTACCCTGGTGATACCGCAAAATAACATCACCAACCTTACATCCGACATCTTTGGCAATAACCGGACACTTTGCCATGAACAGAAAAAACACCGGTCTTTTAGTCTTAGAAAGCGCTTCAAAATTGCCTTGTCCTTTGCTTATAACCATATCCGCTCGTCGATACATTGATAGAAAATTATTTGAACATAAAGAAAGTACCGTCCCCGGCGCATCTGAACCGCTTGAAACTATCCTTGCTATTTTTCCAATACCACAATCTTCAGCATCTCGCTTTAAAGCATCGTTAATAACTGGTTTTTCTTTCACGGCGTAAATGATCTGTTTATCCTCATCCATCCTTTTTATCTGTTCGATCAGGAGACGGTCAAAGACAACTTCACCGGCATTATCCGCCAGATACAGAATGTTCTTCGAATGTTTCAAAACATGCTTGAATCTGGCATAATCAAATATAGTTTTACTTTCCTTCTTGATGACCTTTTTTTCTTCATTCAATATTTTGGCCAGTTCCGCATCAACGTTCAGTGTATTTTTTACTCCGTAATCAATTATATTCCCGGCAATAGCCAGCTCGACCGCAAACAACAATTTATCACCGGCCGAAGCTAACTTCTGCGCCAACTTATCATAAATGCCCAGAGCAAGCTCATTGCTTCTTTTTTTCTCCTTTAAATAAGGATCGGTTTTCCCTGTAATTTCGCTCACCAAGGAGTAAATGACTCTTCCTATCTCCGGCGGCGAAGATCTCAAAGAAATCTTCGGCAAGATAGCAGCCAATTCATCCAGTACTTTTTTTTGAACCTTTACACTCGCACCGGCTATCCTTGCCGCCGCAAGAGCTTGTTTAAAAAAACATGGGATACAATCTAAATATGTCTTCAAGCTGTCTTATTCCTCCTTTTAAAAAGAAGTAGGACAAGTCCCCGTTGGACAACTACCCCCCGAAAAACCAGTTTTGTTCCCGGAACTTCCCACGTTAAATGATCCAAAAAGTCTTTCAATATTTTTGCTGCTGCATTTTTCACATTTAAATTTCGGTTTTTCAGAAATTATTCCTACCAACAAATCAAATTTATGACCACAATCTTTGCATACATAACTATAAATAGGCATACTCCCCCTTCAGTTATTGTTTATGTAACACACATCTGTTTTACATACCTTTTTTTCGCAAAATCTTCAAAACTTTTTTCTATGATCTTTCTGTGAACTAAAAAAGGAACGTGCGGCAAATCTTTGCGGTTGAAAAATTTTGCTTCGCTTAATTCCCTGTTTACCAAAATATCCTCTTTAATAATACTAACCGTATACCCTATAACGATCAAAGATCCGGAAATTTTTGTCTTCCGAGGATACACTCCTACTAGCCCTGTTATTTTTCCCTCTAAATTTGTTTCTTCCTTTAACTCCCTCAAACAGGCTTTTTTGGGATCTTCATTTATTTCAATAAACCCACCGGGCAAAGCCCATTTACCTTTTCCGGGGTCCTGGACTCTTTTCCCAAGAAGCATTTTCCCATCAGCAGTTGTTACCGCGCAAACTGCAACCGGCAACGGATTTTGATAATTTATCCAGCCACATTTCCGACAAACCAATCTCTCCCGCCCATCCACCTTGTTCCATCGTAAAGAATATTTACATAAAGGACAAAATTTAAATGCGCTTACCATCATCCTAACTTTCCAAGTTCGTTTAGAGTTTTTTCCGCAACAATTTTTTCTTTGTTGAAATGTTTTTTCATTCTTGTGAGACATTTCTCTTTTTCTTTATCATCGTTAAAATGTTTTGCGCAAAGTTCCATAAACCTTTTCGTCATTTCTACATTTATTTTCACATCGTCGAGTATTTTCTCACTATCATGTCTTACCGCTTCTTCCGGACATACACTATGACAAATACCACAATGAATACATTCTTCCATGTTTATCTTTGCTTTTCCATTTTCTGATATTATCGCATTCGCGGGACACTTTTTTACGCAGATTTCGCAACCGGTACATTTTTTTACATCAACCCAGGGCATCTTAAAAACCTCCTTATTTTAACATAGAAATTTTATCACAATATTCATCACTTTTTTGGATTTTTTCTTACAAAATCTTGAAAAGCCTTTTCAGCTGCTAACGATATCGGTTCCACGCCCGGATCAGAAGACAATTCCGGCTGTCCCGCACATCTTAATGTTGTCATGTCCGATGCCGACAAACCGCACCTTATCGCCAGAGCTATCATGTCAATATGTTTCACGGGAAGTTCATCATCACTAACGATCTGTCCTCCAATGATCTTTTCACTTTTTTTATTAAATACCAACTTAACAGTATAAGGCTTTTTTTCTCTCATCATAGAGTGTTTACTTGCTGAACTTTGCGTGACACTGATCGCGTCGATATTTTCCCTTTTTGCTTCCGCTTCAGTAATCCCTGTTCCCGCGATCGACTTATCAAAAAACTTGGTAGCAAAGCTGTTAAGTAACGGCGGAAATTTTACTTCATATCCTAAAATGTTCTTAGCTATTATCCTGCCACCGATCACTGCATTCGGACGCAGCTGTCCAAGAATGGGTTTGCCGGTAATGTAACTTTGATATTGAATAAGATCACCTCCGGCATAAATGTCGGGATCAGAGGTCCGCAAATAATTATCTACTTTTAGCCCCAATTCCCCCATTTCAAGACCTGCTTTCTCGGCTAATTCACTATTTGGTCCTGTCCCGGCTGAAATGATAACCATTTCCGCGTTTATTTCTTCGTTTGAAGAAAGCACTATTTTTTCTACCTCTTTTTCCCCTTTAATCGCTTTTACTTTTTGGTTCAATCGTAAATCAACACCTTGTTCTCTTATATATGCTTCTACTTCTTCACTCATATCCGTATCCAGGATACCTTGCATAACATGTTCAAACATTTCAACCAAAATAACCTTTACTCCATGCCGGGAAGTCAAATAAGCAACCTCTATCCCAATAGCACCAGCTCCTATCAATACAACGTTTTTCACTCGTTTAGAATTCATCCAATGAAGAATATTAATAGCATCATCACTTGTTCGCAGAGAAAATGCTCCCGGCAAGGTAACACCAGAAACCGGCAAAGTGATCGGTTTCGCTCCTGTCGCTAAAACAAGCTTATCATACGGATAAGTTTTCCCGTCAGCAGTGGTTACTTTCTTTTCTTTTCTGTCAATTCCCACCGCTTTAACATTTACCAATTGTATCCCCTGTTTTATGAAAATATCATCATCCTTATATGAAGACTCTACCATAACATTCCCACAACAGATATACGGTGTCGCACACCTGGTTAAAAGCCCTATTTCTTTCTGTTCTCTGATTATAGTTACATGCAAAGAAGGGTTTAATTTTTTCAAGGTTCGCGCCGCTAAAGCACCACACCCGGAACATCCTATAACTACTATCCTCTTCAATTGGTCCATTTTTTCCTCCAGATCAAATTTTTCATTAGCCTTATGTAAATGCTTTTTACTGCTAATGGTATTCCATTCTATTTTGTCATAAACGCATTAACCGCCATAAACCCGGCAGCAGCCAAGGTTGTATAAGCAAATATCTTTTTTAATCGAACAGGCTGGGTCTTAACGGAAATCCTGCCACCCAATACCCCCCCCACTATTGCTATACAGACCATAGGAATCGCCCATATAAAGCTAAAATCCCCGGCTAAAGTATGACCGGTAAAACCCATCAATGCTGTTACGGCTACCATGGCAGAAGATGTTCCAACCGCTATTCTCATAGGAACACCACAAGCTAATACCATGAACGGTATTTTAAAACTCCCGCCTGAGATCCCGATCATTCCGGCGAAAAACCCTACCGCCGCCGTGATCGGGATAGCTAACCAAAGATTAATTCGATAGTTGTATTTATCGAAAGAGCGGTTCCAATACCCGAACTGTTTTTTACCATAGCCCGTACGCTCTTTGATTGGTTTTAACATTAAAAAAAACGCTATTACTAAAAGTCCCGCAAAAAGAAGTTTTAAACTATAGCTTGCAAAATAATGCGCAAAATACCCTCCGATAAAAGCCATTATATCCGTAGGAATATCTATAACCAATGCCAGCTTCCAATCAACCGTTTTATATTTATGAAAGACCAAGGTGGCAACTATAGCTGTTACCATTAAAAGCAATTGCGCACTTGTCGCGGCCGTGTTTATGGAAGCCCCGGCAGCAATTAGCACAGGCACATAAAAATTACCACCGCCGCGTCCTATCATCGACATTAAAATAGCAATAACAAATATAAAAACAGAAACCGTTATAATTTTAAACATTTGTATCTTTTTTTATACAACGCATCCTCTATACCGTAATCTTATCGATTATTTCACTCATAATCTTCGCGGTCGTAGTTTCTTCCCTGAAATGGATAAAAGGCCGGCCTGAATCACCGGATTTCACTATATCAGGCTCAATCGGGATACTACCCAAAAATGGTACTGCCAGATCAAGAGCGGCTTTTTCGCCTCCGCCTCTGCCGAACAGCTCTATTTCTTTCTGACAGTGAGGACATACAAAACCACTCATATTCTCAATAATCCCCACAAACGGAATCTTTAATTGTTTCGCAAAACCAACGCTTTTTCTGGAATCCAGGATCGCCACCTCTTGTGGTGTAGTAACAATAACCGCGCCGTTTAGATCCGGTATAAGCTGACAAACACTTAATGGTTCATCTCCGGTTCCGGGAGGAGAATCAACGATCAAATAATCAAGTTCGCCCCAGTTAACATCAGCTAAAAGCTGCTTTATCGTTATCATCTTAAGAGGACCTCGCCAAATAATGGGTTGATCCTGATCCCTTATCATCAAGGCAAGACTTATAGCTTTTAAATTATCCAGCACCTTGACGGGTTCTATCCCCGAATCCGACGACATGAGCTTTGCTTTTTCGATCCCCAGCATCTTAGCAATATTAGGACCATGGATGTCCACATCCAAAATTCCTGTTTTTTTACCCCTTAGAGCCAAACCATATGCCAGATTAACCGCCACAGTAGTCTTTCCCACTCCGCCTTTTCCGCTGATAACGATCAGTTTGTTTTTTATCTTCGATAAATTCTCTTCAAGCCGTTTGTCCTGTTCTAATTCTTTCGTGGATTTTTCCTGCATGATCTTCCTCTTTTCATCCAAATAAAAAACTACTGTATTTGATCAATTCAATCGGTAAACACGCTAAATAACTTTTTCGGAACACCTACTGCCAACGTGTCTCTCCCCATTTCAGCAAACTTGCGAGAATCGTCACAACCGAACGATAAACTGAACTGTTCTTCTCTATAAGTTTTTGCGACAATACCACTACATATCGACATCATGCCGGACAGAGATACGTCCAAATTATCACCATAATGATAATTGTACACCTTCACCATTTCATGAACTTCCTGTGGAGACATAAAAGACACAACAAGATCCGGTTCTCCCTCAGTATTCAGGCCTATAAATTCAAAGGGCTTTTCCAAGTGAGAAGAACTTGAAAACATGGATTTTATCTCTTTAGTACGAAGAAGGTTTTTATCTTTACATCTTTTTAAAACTTCATTTTCTCCATCGGATTTCCATCCTAAAGCGTATTGCGCACCTTCACAGGCTATGCTCTCCCTGTCCAATAGCAAAGGGTATGTTATGGCTTTTTTTACCGCTTCGCAGAACCTTACCCCTTCAACCCTTTTTCCTTCCTTTAAATCAGGTTTTTCTTTATAAAATTTTACTTTAACCCAGTGTCTTCCAAATTTTTTCGAAAATTTCCAGTTAATACGATCCATACGTTCCCTCACTCTAGATTTTTAGAATAACTCAATGTTTTATTTTTAGATATCATTTATATCCTACACCAATTCTCAAAATATCTGTTTTTCTGCCCATATTACTTATCTTTTAGAAAGTAATTATTTTATCCGATTCCTTGACCCATTCCGCCAGCTCAGAAATTTTAGCCTCTTGAGCACCGTCAAAATACGGTTCACCCTTGTGAATACCGCATCTGGCTTTGCACGTACCACAAACCTTTACGGGAACCCCTTTTAATACTAACTCTTTTAACATTTCACCCAAATTAAAATACCCCTCGGACGGTTTGGTGATCTCGCGGGCTAAATCAACAGAATCGTTCATGAGAAATATCCTCAAATCGATTTCCTGGCTAATTAATTGCTCCGCTAGCCGCAATCCGTTCCAAGTAACATCGGTTCCATCATAAGGATTGTAATTGAAAAGAAGCAAAACTTTCATTAAAAAACCCTTTCTTTTTTCTCTGATTTTAAAAATAATCTTTCCTACATCGCTCCTGAAAATAAAGTCTTACGGATTATCAGCTATCGAAAAAAACACGGGCTGGAAAATTCCTCTTATTCCTTAACCATTGCTGCCCCGCATTTGGGACATTTCATATTATAACAAGGCACTCCCACCCCATGAGGCACGCTTAACTTGCATTTAGGACACAAACAATTTCCCCCCGGACCGGAACCCGAACGGGTACCCCCCATTCTGCCTCTACCGCCGCCGCTTCCCATACCTCTTCCTGTCCCCGAGCCCTGCCCGGCCGGACCTGTACCATTACCACCTGGCATAACACACCTCCTGCTTAATCTCACTTTTATAAAGTAATCGCTCCAACCGAACACTGACTTATACAAGCACCACAAAGTATACAATCTTCGCTAACAACTGCTTTACCGCCTTCAATCTTGATCGCATTAACAGGACACACATCTATACAAGCTGTACATCCTGTGCATTTCTCTTTATCTATTTTAACTGCCATAAGTATCCCTTTCTGTCCTCCTATTAAAGAACTACTTTTACTTAGTACCAAAATGAGAATCAACACTCGGATCTTCAGTCAATTTAAATTCACCTTTTTTGTACTTTTCAATAATTTCTTTGATCTTACCTGAAACACCGGAAATAATCTCGATATCACCTGCTTTTAATGTCTGAAAAGCATTGGGACCTACATTTCCGGTCAAAACAGCTTTAACCTGTTTTTCAGACATAATCTGTCCCGACTGAACCCCTACCCCGCCCATTCCATTTATATTCGGATTCTGGATCGCTTCAAATTCCAATGTATCTGTATCGACAATGATAAAATAGGGGCATCTACCGAACCGCGGGTCCACCTGAGCGTCCAGATTATCCCCCTGTGAAGTAACACATATCTTCATTTTATTTTCCTCCTCTTTTAATAATCAGTCTCAGAATGATCGCATTCGGTCTTATCCAGTCCATACCCTTTCCCTGCACCGGGTTTACATAGACTTTCGCCGCCTTCAAGCGTTCCATTTACAATTTTATTAATCACTTCATTTATGGTACCACTAATCCCAACCACCGTTTCGATCTTCTGCTCGACAAACAAATTAGCCGCGTTTTGCCCCATTCCTCCGGCGAGAATACAGTTAACTCCCTTCTCATGCAGAAACTGTGGCAAGGCTCCGGGGTGATGACCCGGATTACTAATTTCTTCTTTATGTGACACTTTACTATCTTCGATATCAATAATAGTAAAAGCAGGACACCTCCCAAAATGAGCGGATACAGCTCCCCCATCTGTAGAAATCGCTATTCGCATATTTTTCCTCCACACTTAGCAAAAAATATGCAGGGGGTAAATTTTACTCCCTGCATACCCCTTTATTTTTTTTCTTCTTGACCTTGAGCTTTCTCCAAGGTACTAATACGATTCTGGATATCTTCCAGTTCCTGTTTAAGAGCTTCTGCTTCCCCTCTCAGCATATCCTTTTCCTCTTCAGCTGTCGGCTCAGGAGAATAAGGGTACTGTTCACTATAAACAGGGTACCCATACGCGGCTCTCTGCCCCCCCGGCATACCTGTGGCATAATACCTGTTACGCCATCCTCGGCCGCCGCGGCCTCTTCCGTAAGCGGACCAACCTCTGCCACGTCCCCAGAATCCTCTTCCAGGTACAGGGTTCATGTAACCAGGATCATCATAACCAACGCAATATCCGGCACCTCTACCAGTTCTTGGACCTAAGCCCGAAGGACCTGTTCTGTCACCACCTGGCATTACACACCTCCTTTTTTGTTATTCTTTGTTTTTACACTTATTGCATAAACCATAAAATTGAATTATATGGTTTTTAATATCAAAATTATATTTTTTAGAAAGTCCTTTTTCTATACGTTTTAAAAAATCCATTTCTTCATTTATGAAATCAATATATTCAATAACCCTTTTACAGCTGGTACAGATTAAATGATGATGATGTTCTCTCTTAGGTCCTTCTACAAGTTCGTATCTAGCCCTGCCATCACCAAAATCAAATTTCATAACCAACCCCATCTGCGTAAGAAGCTCCAAAGTTCGATAAACTGTCGTAAGCCCCACATTGGAATATATCTTATGAACTTTTATGTATATGTCTTCGGCACTAAGATGTTTATCTGTATCACTCAAAACATCCAGTATAGATTGTCTTGGTACGGTCATCCTATATCCGCACCCTCTAAACTTTCTCCCCCATCCTGGGGACCTTATTCCTTTTCTGCCGGGCATATTTTGTTTCCCCTTCT
>Ga0307991_1001294_pt1 | contig 17600 bp, 17 predicted proteins | sample EllFjometagen131_FD_203146 | JGI IMG/M metagenome (GOLD analysis project Ga0307991, IMG submission 203146) | Marine microbial communities from Ellis Fjord, Antarctic Ocean - #131 | ecosystem: Environmental > Aquatic > Marine > Unclassified | place: Southern Ocean | collected 2014-10-08
TTTTTTTTATTCCTTCTTCAATATTTTGTTGAATAAACATCATCACATCCGGATATGATAGGGGAATATCACCCAATTCACTCTTCACCTCTCTAGAAGAAAAATGAAATATCTTATTTTCTCCATGCAGGAATATCCGTCTTAAATTCAGTTCAAAATCAACTTCGGGATGACCAATGATAACAATGGTAAATGTATCTGCCAGTTTTCCCAGAGGCATTCGATCTATATGGTCATACTGAAATACGGTTTCGATCTCTGTTCCAATACCAATTTCACTCTGTAGAATGAACTTTCCGTTACAGTTTTCTACTGTTTGCTTAAAAAGTGGTATACCTAAACCTACCTTTTTTTTCCTGTGAGTTTTAGTGGTAAAGAATGGATCCTGAACCATTTTTTTTAATTCTGCATCCATACCAATTCCATTATCTTTGATGTTTATATGAAGTCTGTTCTTTAGAACTATCATTTCAATTGTAACAGAAATTTCCGTCGCTTTAGCACTAATGGAATTTTCTATTATATCTAAGATGTTCAAAGACAGATCCAGCATTATATTACCTATAAGTATCTAAAATTTTTACGAGTTTTTTTCTTGTATCAACTCGCCCATAAGTTTCATTATCAATCACGAAAACTGGAGCTAAAGAACAAGCACCAACACAACGTACAGATGTGAGTGTGAATAATCCGTTTTTAGTAGTTTCACCCATCTTAATAGATAATTCTTCTTCGAACATCTGAATTACTTTAGGAGCACCTTTCACATAACAGGCTGTTCCCGTACACACATTGATCACATGTTTACCTCGGGGTTCCATTGAAAAGAAGTTATAAAAAGTTATAACTCCATAAATTTTTCCAATAGGGATATTCATCTGTTCTGCAATGTATTGTTGAACTTCTGCCGGTAAATAGCCAAAAATTCCCTGCGCTTGATGCAGGATCTCAATGAGTGGATTTTGCAATCCTTTTTTTTCATCAATAACTTCCTGCAATTTTTGATACAAAAGGTTTTTGGCAGGACTATTATTTGCCATCACTCCTCCAATTATATTTTATTTTTCTTTTTTTTATTTTTACAAGCAAGAATGATCTCACTTAAACTCGGTTCTTCCAGATAGAAATCGGTCGTTCCCGAGCCAATATCTGCTAGATAATGCGCATCTGAATTACGGATCAAAGCATAATCCTTTAAGTAAGGATACTTCTTCAACAATCCTTCCACATCACAATGTGCTGTAATTCCCACTGCAATAATTTTTGAATTTTGCGGGATAAATCCTAACTGACTGATTACACTATTAGTATATGCATCAACATGAGCAGGGAAACCGAAACCACCGTAAGCCTCTATTTTTTTCAGTACTGTTTCAAAGGTCCAGATCGATGAATTGAGCAATGCTTTGTTGATAGTCCGAATGATATTTTCTTCATCATCAATAACAATCTGATCACCAAAATAATCCGGATCATTTTTGATGGATAACAAAGAATTAAAAAGTTCTTTATTAAATTCTCGGGCAATTTCCCAATTATCAAATAAAGCAATAACATGAATTTCTTCCGCAGTTTGGATCTCTACACCATATATGTAATTAATTCCAAATTCAGCTGCCGCTCTTTGATAAACACATGAATTTGCCATTGAATTATGATCTGTTACAGCAATAATTTCTATACCCATCTCGCTGGCTTTCTTCATCACAGCCTTTGGTGACATTTCTAGATCACCACAAGGAGACAGTACAGAATGCAGATGCAGATCAGTTTTATACAACCGCAAATTATTTCCTATTATTTTGAGTGCAGAAGACCGTATAATATTCCTGCAATCTCAAAAGTAGATAAAGAACTATTTATAAGACATACATTTTCTTCATTAGCTTTTAATATTACTGTTTGATCAGGTAATATATTTTTTGGGAAAACAACAGCTGGTAAACCGGTAAGAGATGCAACTGCTATTACATTAAGGTGACGCATAATAGTTATCCACAGATGTCCTTCTTTTGCATTTCCCATAACATCACTTAAAAGGTCTGAAGCATATCCATTTGTGATTTCAATATTCTCCAGATCATTATCTTCTGTTAAAACTTTTCCGTCAATCAATGGCATTAGTTCTTTTAATGTTATTTTCATTTCTTACCTCTATTTTCTTTATCCTGGATCTCTTTTCTCAGCAAAACTACACAGTCACCAATTTTTGCATTTCCCATTACAATATCTTCGGCAAGTGATTTACATGTTGGAGAGCCACAAGCTGAACAGTCCAAACCGGGAAGCTGTTTTAAAATTGCATTAATTTTTTTCATTTTAGATAAAGCGATCTTTATATCATCATCTAAAGTCATAATAGGGCGTGGATCCAGGGGAGGAACGTTGAATTTTCCCTGTTGATACATATTTTCAAAATATTGATCGTTAAATTCTTGTTCATTGGCATTTCTTACCAGTGATCTAATTCTACTAGTAGCAATAAATGAGTTCTCTATATTCAGTACTCCGCCAACACAACCATTCGTACAGCTATTCATTACTATATAATCTAATTTTTCTATTTGTTGATTTTCAATTTTTGCAAGAATTTTAATCGCATTATCCACACCACTTACAGCCATGGTTTTTAACCGTCCATCATTAACTTCTTCTGCTTCCATACCAGATATAGCCCAGCTTAATCCCTTTGGATAAATTTCTATATCCTCATCATTCTCATCATAATCATTTTCTGTGAGTTCTGTCATTATTTTACAATATATTTCCTGAATTGAAATAGCTCCATCTTCCAGATTCTTATAAGTTCCTTCTGGTTGATGAACAGCCGTAACTTGTGACACACAAGGTACGATAAGGAAGATACCAACTTCATCTTCTTCCAGGTTTTGTTCTTTGCATATTTTTTTCCGGAAGTATACTGATAACATACTCATTGGTGCTTCTAAGTGTAAAATATTTGGTAAGAGAGACGGAAATCTTAATTGGATCAGTCTTACTATCGATGGACAGTTACTTGAGATTATTGGACGAATATTTTTATGTTTGTCTAAATACTCGCGAATAATACTACTCATTTTCACAGTTACCATAGATTCTTCTGCTACTTCATCAAATCCAATTTTAAGAAGAGTTTTTTTAGCAGTTTTGTATCCAATATTTGCAGGGAATTGCCCGGCAAAAGAAGTTGATATAATTGCAAGTTTATACTTGAACTTATCAATTGAAGAAATATGATCTGCATATGTTTGTATTGCTTCAAAAGGACAAGCAACTACGCACTTGCCGCAATCAATGCAACGTGTTGCATCCAGTTGAACTTTCCCATTTCTAACTCGCAAAGCTTCTGTTGGACACACTCTTACACATTTTGTGCAACCAGTACATTTTTCTTCAATCAACTTTATTGCATGAAAATACTTTTTTCTTTTTGAATTCATAATTTATCCAAAATATATTATTACTTCTAAAAAGGTTTTAACACCTTCTTCAGAAATTATATGTAATATATCACAATTCTTTATTATATTCGGTAATCCCATTCCAGCACCGAATCCCATTTCACGTACCAGTTCATCTGCAGTAGAATATCCTGGTGAAATTGACTTTTCAATATCTCCCATTCCCGGGCCATCATCATCAAAGACAATATGTACACGATCAGGAAAGTATTTACTGGTGATCCTACCCCCCTTGGAATGAGCTGTTATATTTATCTCTGCTTCATAAGAAGCAATCGCAACTCGACGTAGATAAATGGGATCTACTCCTAACTGCTTCAAGTCTAATTTTATTTGAGCTGAAGCCTTTCCAGCATTGATGAAATCTTTTTCACCAAGTTTAAAGTTCTGAACAAAGTCAGGAATAGGCGTTGAATTAATTTGCTCTAATCTCCTGTTTTCATACGCTGGTTGTGCATACCAGAATTCTGACATATTATATTTTACAACTTCTTAATCCAGAATTAAATAGAATTCCACTTGATCTATAAAGTGTAAACTTTGTTGATATTAATGGAAGATTTCTTTCTTTTGCCATGTCAATAATTTCTTGTGGAGGAACCTTACCCCGAACAAACACAATGCCAAACAAATCTATCATATCTGATAGTCTGATGATCTGCGGATTGGTTAATCCAGTGAGTAATAATGTTGATTCTTTCGTACACATAAGAATATCGCTAATTAAATCTGAACCAAATGCACAGGTTATTTCTTTCTCTTTCTCAACATCCTCAAACAAAAGATCTGCTTCTAATAATTCTACAATTTCTTTCAACTTCATAATCTCACCTTAACAATTATATTTTTTTATTTTTATTAATTAATAAGTGAGCAAAATCCAAATTGTAATAGTTATGGTCAAGCAAAAAATGAGAATACATTCTCATTTACAAGAAATTGGATTTTCACTTATTATCTTCTTAAATTTTTCCAATTTATTTTTTCATTTTTTTAACTATAAATTAATTGTCAAACAGATTTTGTAAAACATTATTATTGATTATCATTCTCAAAATATGATTATCACAACTCTCTTTTTTTCAATATTTTATAATTTTAATAGTAATGATATTTACTAAAAAATTCATTTTTAATAATTGGATTCACTCTAAAAAGAATTCAACCACTAATCCACACAAATGAACGCAGATAATGAAGCCTAAATATAAATTCTAAAGTACTATTTTAAAATGAAAGTGGAAATGAGTTAATAATTTTCATCAAACTTTAGTGCAATTAGGGTTTTTATAGCTAACTCACCATCAATAACAATAAAACTTAATACTAACTAATACTAAAAAAATACCATTCCACTAATTAAGCATTTAGAAGAAAGAAATGATTTGAAGTATCTAAAATAGAAAGAGCTCGGTGTTTACCACATCAATCAGAAAAGCGGTGAGAGAAGCAATAATCATATATAATGAGAATAATAGAAAAAAATTGTCAACCATATTTAGGACTGGACACAGACAACCCCTCTCCTTTTAGGAGAAGATTGAGATAAGGTGGAAAAACATTCTATTATGCAGAACCCTTAATTTTAAGAAAAGGGAGGATGCATGATTAAATAAAAAGTTTGACAACTATATAAGAGAGCAACTAATTCAACATAAGAGTTAAAAGAAAAATTGATCTTTTATGCACTAATAATATTATTTATATTTTTGAAGGAGTGTTTATGAACAAAAGACTTATCGATGTATGCAAATTTAAAGATTATCTTATTACCATTAAACCTAATGCTACTATTGATGACGCTGTTTACCATTTGAATAAACACAAAATTGGGTGTCTTATCGTAATTAAAGACACAAATATTGTAGGAATAATTTCGGAACGTGATATCCTTAATAAACTTGGGAATACGGATATAAAAAATAATATCCATCACGTAAAAGTCAGCGAAATTATGACACCAAAAGAGAAACTTATAGTTGGTCATCCGGAAGATACAGTAGAATATTTGATGAATATTATGCATGATGAAGGAATTCGCCACATCCCACTGGTTAATGATGAAGGAAAATTAGTTTGTCTTACTTCGATCAGAGATTTAATTCGTATATTATTAAAAGATTCTAAATCACGAGTTAAACATCTATCGAATTATGTTCAAGGAAAATATCCAGCATAGTTAAAATGAAAAAACTAATTTTTATCATAATTTTGTCAGCAATACTATTTCAGCTTTATGCTGATATTGGTAATACTTTGATTGTGCAAACTTTCACATTTAACGATATCGAAAAACGCAGAGATTTTTTTGAATTTCCCGATGATATAAGAACCTGGGAAAAAATTTATATGTATAAAACTCTAAAATGTGATGAACAAACCAAAAAGGACAGTTTTCCCTGCGGAGAATGGGATTACAGCACCTTCACGCTTTTATACATCCCTATTGGTGATACAATAGAAATATATGAATTGGAAAATTATGTCACACCGTACGGAATGGGAATTGATCTAAACGGTAATTGCGGTTGGACTTATATTTATGATGTTACTGATTATGCTCCGCTACTGAGAGGTTCAGTAGAGATTTCATCTGGGAACCAGCAAGAGCTTCTGAACATGAAGTTTTTTTTTGTTGAAGGGGTGCCGTCTCGTGATGTGATTTCTGTAGAAAATCTATATCCCTGGGATTCATATAAATATGAATATATCGCTGTAGATAGTGTAATGCAACCGTTTGAACTGATTCTTGATCCTAAAGCGAACGGTTTCATGCTGCGTGCTCGAATTTCAGGGCATGGACACCACGGACCACGTAATTGTTGTGAATGGGCAAGTAAGACACATACATATTATGCAAATGAAGATGTTCTTTTTCGCTGGAATATTTGGAAAAATTGCGGTGATAATCCTATTTACCCGCAAGGTGGAACGTGGCAATTTGATCGAGCAGGTTGGTGCCCTGGAACTCCTGTTGACACTTACGATTTTGAACTTACAAATAAAGTTGACCCTGGTGATACAATAATGTTTGATTACGGAATTGAAATGTATAAAGATAATGGTGAAAAGGACGGAATGTTCCGACAATGTCATCAGCTATTTTCTTATGGAAAACCGAATTTTAATAACAATGCTGAAATCTATGACATTATTGCTCCATCTGATAAAGACGCTTATAGCAGGTTAAATCCTATCTGTTCAAATCCTGAAATTGTTATCCGAAATTCTGGTAAATATCCATTGAAAACCTTAACTATAGAATACGGCTTGAAATCAGAAGATAAATACATTTATAAATGGTATGGAAATCTCGAATTCCTGAGAAAAGAGAATATAATCTTACCAAATATTGATTGGCAAAGTAATGACAGTATTTTTGTTGTTGAAATTTCCAATCCAAACGGACAACCTGATGAATATCCTAATAATAATATTATAACTTCAACTGTAGTTAAACTTCCAGTTCTACCCTCACGTTTTTTTCTGCATATTGAAGCACAAGGCTTAGGGAGAGCAACAGAGAATGCCTATACTTTATCCAATGACATCGGACACATTTTATACTTGAAAGATCATTTCGAAGATAATGAAATTTTTGAAAAACTTATCGAGCTATCTGCAGGGTATTATGAATTGAAAATTACCGATCGTAAAGAAAACGGAATGATCCGTCAGTGGTGGTATCAAAATTCAAAATCAGAATTAGTTGGAAAGAATGGAAAAATTGAAATTTTAGATGAAAATAAAAATTTACTGAAAAAATTGAAATACGATTTTGCTGAATCGGAGATATTCAGGTTTCGAGTAGAGTAATATATATATTCTCACGGATTCTAACAGAATAATACAGAGAAAAATTTTGCTAAAGGTGAGGAACGAAACCTTCGCAATGGTTAAGAACTTTTTGCTTTTTGCTCGTTATGATATTTAAGACCCAGGCATTAACACTGATGGTGACGGTAAAATTACAACTTATACAATACCAAATTAATCTCAGGGAAATAACTATTATATAGAAATTATTGAAAGATTAAAGAAATAGTACTAAAAGCCATTGTCCTTGAATTTCTATCATTTCAAGCAAATTAAACTTGTAATTTAATAAAACTATATTAGATTTTAGAAAATAATTTGTAGGAGGAAAAATGCTAGAAATTGGAATGAAAGCACCAGATTTTAATCTGAAAGATCAAAACAATAATTATATCAATTTAACCGACTACCAAGATAAATGGTTGGTTCTATATTTTTACCCTAAAGATAACACTTCCGGCTGCACTAAAGAAGCTTGCGATTTTACCGATCTGCGAAAGGATTATTCCCAACTCGATGCAGAAATAATTGGGATTAGTCCTGATAGTATAGAATCCCACAAAAAATTTATCTCTAAACATAATTTAGAAATCACACTGCTTAGTGATACAGAGAAAGAAATAATGAAAGCTTATGGAGCTTGGGGACTAAAGAAGAATTATGGAAAAGAGTACGAAGGAATCATCCGCTCTACATTCCTGATCTCTCCCGAGCAGAAGATAGCTGCGGTTTGGAGTAAGGTTAAAGTACGTGTAAAAAGAAAATCAGGTGAAGTCAAACATGCACAGATAGTGAAAGAAAAACTGGCTGAATTGAAACAAAAGTAGTATCAAAAACAATTTTTTTAAGTCGATGGAGGTAATAAAATGAAAATTTTAATTTTAGCAATAATACTGTTAACTTCTATGCTTTACGGAGGAGATGAAATGATGAAATTCAACGAATTAACAACAGAAGAAGAACGTGTAATTATCCAAAAGGGAACGGAAACTCCCTTTTCTGGTAAATTCTATAAAAATGATAATAGTGGAACATATCTGTGTAAAAGATGTGATGCACCTTTATATAAATCGGATGATAAATTTGATTCAGGTTGCGGCTGGCCCAGTTTTGATGATGAAATTAAAGGTGCAATTAAACGCATTCCAGATGCTGATGGTATGAGAACTGAAATAACCTGTGCAAATTGTGGAGCTCATCTTGGTCATGTTTTTAGAGGAGAGAAGTTCACGGATAAAAATACTCGCCATTGCGTAAATTCTATCTCTTTAAATTTTGTTCCGGAAAAAGCTGAGAGTAATATAGCAATTTTTGCCGGAGGTTGCTTTTGGGGAGTTGAACACCAATTTCAAAAAGTGGAAGGAGTAATTGAAACTTCTGTAGGTTATATTGGAGGTGGAATTGACAAGCCTTCCTACAAGAAAGTTTCTTCAGGAGCCACAGGTCATGCTGAAGCTATCCAAATTACGTTTGATCCGCAAAAAGTATCTTATGATAAACTGGTTAAATTCTTTTTTGAGATTCATGACTTCACACAAATAGATAGACAAGGACCGGATATTGGGGATCAATATCGTTCAGCTATATTTTTTACTAATGAACAACAGAAGAAGGCAGCAACTAATGTGATACAGCTCTTGAAAGATAAAGATTTTGAAGTTGCAACTGCTGTTGTAGAAGCTGATAAATTTTGGGATGCAGAAGAGTATCATCAGGACTACTACATCAAAACAGGTGGTAATCCATATTGCCACATTTACAAGAAAATATTTGACAAGTAGGATTTAATACTGATTTTAAAATTGTTTTCTTAGTAAGAGTAAGAAAATATTTTGATAATTTTATTAGAAGGAATTATGATAAATGTTAAACCATCTCACAAAGTAGAATTGAACTTTTTTTATTTACATTTTAGAGATGCACAAAAATTTCAAGAATTAGCATCAGAAGAAGAAACTAAATTAGAAAGTTTTTATTCAAGACATGCTATCTTATCAACAATTTTTGCAGCAGAGGCTTTAATAAATAAAATTTATGATGATTTTTATTTATATGATTATGCTCTTGATATTTTTGATAAAATGAGTATAAAAGAAAAATGGATTATTGCTCCTTTGGTTTGTGGTCTAAAAAAGCCTGTTAGTAAAAAATTTAATATTTCTCAAGAACCATTTCAAAGTTTTGCAGAAATAATAAAAATTAGAAATTGGTATGTTCACCCAAAACCTGATAATTATGTGCCTGCACAAAAAACATCTGATACAATATCTTTGATTGGAGAAAATAAGAACATTCCTTGGGTAGATACCTTTAAAGGAAAATCCTGGTCTCAAACTCATTTTCCGAAAAATCCATTTGAGTTAAATGCTAAACACGCAGATAAAGCTACATCGATCTTAATAGAAATGATTGATGAACTTCTCGTAATATTCAAAGGTGTTTTTAATAAAGAATGGCTTTGGGAAATAGATTTAAGAACATTAGTAAATGGGAATTCTGAAAAAATTACGATAGATAGCCTTTGGGGTGGTTATACGCCAAAAAAATAGAGTAATTTAATATTTTATCAAAAAGTGGGACTAAACAAATCTTACTTTTACAAAAAACCATTCCTTTCGTACCCATATTGGTTAATTTTTATTTGACATCCAATACCGTGTTACATTTCTGTCTTTTCGTAACATGGAAAATTTATGTCTAAACTGTTTAGACTCATGGTTTTCATTGATAAGGAACTCTTGAAAAAATAAATCTCCTGTTTCATAAAATCAAATAGCAGTATTCATGTTAAGAAAATAGCAAAATTAACTAACACTTCTCGAAGAACCCTATCACTAATTGCCGATTATTTAAATAGAGTTAAATTTACTAAAAAAGTTAGATATAAATTGATTTGATGCAAGCTACTGTAATTAGATAGAACCTGACAAATTGCAGACTCTCTTCCCTATTCCATGATTAAATGCATACTTTCTGCAATATATTTTATTTCCTTTTCTTTAATACTCAAGACATCAAAAAGCAAATCGCCTTCCCGTAAAATACCTAAGATTGGTTTATCCAATTGCAGCAATTTCTGATGTAACTTCTTAGCATAATTTCTATTCCCTTCATGAATAACTTTTACAGCCAGACTATTGATCTTCAATTGTGGAAGAGTTCCACCACCGCATTGTGCTTTGCTCTCAATAATTTCTGATTTTACGTTTATTTTTTTTAACTCAAAAACTAATTTTACAGCTAATTTTTGCAAATCTACTTTCTTTCGATTCAGCATTTCAAAAATTGGAACTTTAGTGAGTAGATCTTCATCTTTCAAATAAAACCGCATAACCGCAGATAGAGCTGCAATGGTCATTTTACCGACTCGCAAGGCTCTCATCATGGGATCTTTTGCAATCTTTTGAATAAGCTCAGATCTGCCTGCAATTATCCCGGCTTGCGGACCACCCAATAATTTGTCTCCGCTGAAGGAAACAATATCACACCCAGCTTGCAGACTGCTTCTAACATCAGGTTCACTATCTAATGAAAGTCCCTTCGGCTTTCTTAGTAATCCGGAACCAAGATCATAAATAAACATAAGTTTATGCTTCTTTGCCAGATCAGAAAGATCAGATAACTCAACTTCTTCGGTAAAGCCATCAATATAATAGTTCGATTTATGCGCCTTGAATATGAGAGATGTATTTTTAGTAATTGCATTTTCATAATCAGAAAGTTTAGTACGATTAGTTGCACCAACCTCAATCATCTTACATCCGCTGGCTTTCATTATTTCAGGAATACGGAATGATCCTCCGATCTCGATAAGCTCACCTCGGGAAATTATAACTTCCTTTCCTGCAGCAAATGTTTTTAAGATCAACATAACTGCTGCTGCATTATTATTAACGACTACTGCATCTTCCGCTTGGGTTACGAATTTCATCAGTTCGGAAATATGAGAATTTCGTTGTCCTCTTTTTCCGGTTTTCAAATCAAATTCCAAGTTTGAATAGTTAGAAACAATCGGTTTCAATTCTTCAAGAACATGATCACCCAGAAGAGCACGTCCCAAGTTTGTATGCAGTACTATTCCTGTTCCGTTAATTACTTCTTTCAAACTTCTATCACCTATTGATCTAAGAATTAACTTTACTTGCATAATGATATCTTCAAGATCAACAGCTTTTTCTCCTGCTAAGATATTCGTGCGAATTTTATCCAGCACTTTTCTAATGGAGAATGTTACAAGTTCAGTTCCATAACTTCCGAGTATTTTTTTTATCTCTTTATTATTTAGAAGTTTATCAACACCGGGTATTTTTTGCATTTCTTCTTTCATTATTAATTCCTATTTAAATAATTACTTATATTTAAAGTTTAAATAAATTATTCATATAAAACGTCAACAGAAAATAGATTGATAGCATTCCAAAATCAAGATTGACTTTTAGTAGTAAAAGTAATTCTCGTCAATTGAATTATAAGTCATGTATGAGAATATCTGTGTAAATCTGTAACAATAAGAGACCGATTTGTTTACTTTGCAAGCCGAACCTTGTTTTGTATTCTATTTACTCGCTTTACTCGTAAGTCATAATATAAATAGCACGCCCGAAGGGATTACTGAACATATTAAACACTGTTTCATTTATCAGTACTTCTTCGCTGCTGAAATTTCGCAAACTCAATTATAATTCCAACTCGTTGTCAAACTCGTGCAAGGAGAAGAGAAAAGGTGTAAATTAAAGTGTGTTTTCTCCATTTCATTCCGAAAGCCTCACTACTGTTCTCATCAATTCAGTTATAAGTTGTATCCGTGTCTTTTTGTGTTAGTTTCTTCTCGTAATTTGAAATTCGTAATTTATAAAACCGATGTGTTTTGCTTCGCAAAGCCAAATCTTGTTTTAACTTCGTTTGCTTGCTCCGCTCACAAGCCGAAGTATAAATGGCACGCCCGAAGGGATTCGAACCCCTAACCCCCTGATCCGTAGTCAAGTACTCTATCCAATTGAGCCACGGGCGCACGTATGTGCTAATCCAAATTTATCACCTCTTATGTCAAGAAATTTAAGACCTCATAATTGCTCTAATTAAAGTTTTAAATAAATTTATATATTCTTGACATAAAGAACAGTACAATTTATCTGAATCAGATTTTATGAGGTTAATTATGAAGAAGAAGATATTGATAGTAACTACTGGCGGAACAATTGCCATGAAGCATAATAGCCCTTTCGGTGTGATCCCGAACGATGAATTTGCAGAACATTTACGTTCTTTCCCTCAGTTGAAAGAGATCGCTGTAATTGATGTTTATGAATTTTCTAATATTCCAAGTCCATTCGTTGATCCAAATACAATGTTGGAACTGGCAAAAACGATAGATAATAAAATAAAAGATTATGACGGAGCTGTAATTACTCATGGAACTGACACGTTGGAAGAAACAGCCTATATGTTGGATCTGATCTTAAAAACAAATAAACCTGTTATTTTAACTGCTGCTATGCGCAGCAGTTCAGAACTTGGGCTTGATGGTCCCAGAAACATTGTTGGTGCTGTTCGTGTTGCTGGAGCAGATCATTCATCCAACCGTGGTGTACTTGTCGTTATGGATGATGAGATCAATTCAGCACGTGATGTGGTCAAAGCGGATTCCAGTAAAACTGATGCTTTTATAAGTCCCTCACTTGGTCTTCTTGGAATAGTCGATCCTGATAAGATAATATTCTACCGTAAATCCGAGGTAATTGAAAAGATACATACTGACTCGATTGAAACTAACATTGATCTGATTAAATGTTGCAGTGGAATGGATGGTAGATACATTGAAGCTTCAATTCAGCATGGTGCTAAAGCAATTGTTATAGAAGCATTTGGAAGAGGAAATGTTCCTAAAACAATATTACCTTCTCTGGAGAAAGCTCTCTCAAAGAACATTCTTATTATTCTTGTTTCTCGAACTTATACCGGACGTGTTTTGCCGGAATATGGATATAAGGGAGGTGGATTATACCTCCAAAATATGGGAGTAATACTTGGTATTGATTTAACAGGTCCAAAAATGCGTATCAGATTAATGACATTATTTGGAAAATTATATAATACGACTGCTGTGAAAAATTATTTATTAAATCATAAGGAAAATTAAATGATAAATATTATAGAAATTATAAAACAATATTTTGCTCATCACATAATTTTTAGTGCCGGGTTGCTACTTATTACCGGATATATTTTCGGACAATTAGCTGAGAAGATAAAACTTCCAACAATTACTGGATACATTCTTGCTGGTGTTGTCATCGGTAGCTCAGGATTGAAATTGATCCACCATGAAAACATGGAAATATTATACATCTTATCTGAAATCACACTTTCATTTATTGCAGTTATCATCGGTGGTGAATTCTCTTTCTATAAACTCAAACTGTATGGAAAAAAGATCTTTATTCTTACACTTGCCCAAATGTTACTTACATTCTTACTTGTTTCATTTGGTTTGTTAGCAATCGGACTCTCAAATTATATTGCCTTTGTTCTAGGTGCAATTTCGGCAGCAACAGCTCCAGCAGCAACAGTTGTAATTGTAGAAAAGCTGAAAGCACGAGGTAAATTTGTAGATTACCTTTATGGGATTGTTGCTTTAGACGATGCCGGAACAGTAATTTTGTTTTCAATTGCATTCGCAATTTCCGGATCAATGATGGGAGATGTGCAGGTAAATATCTCACATTCAATTATCCATGCATTCAAAGAGATAATCATTTCTATTATTATTGGTGCACTGAGTGGTCTTATCATACATTTTGTAACTATAAAAAAACATAATTTGAATGAGATCAAAATCATCTCTTTAGGTATAATATTTTTAACAACATCAATTGCTATTAGTCTACATCTATCACCACTTATAGCTAATATGACACTTGGTATGATAATAATTAATCTGAATAAAAAGAATGCCAGGATTCTCTTCTCTTTTGAACCAATGACACCTCCTTTGTATGCTATTTTTTTTGCAATTGCAGGAGCAGAATTAAATTTCGCTGTTTTTAAAAATCCAATGATATTATTAGCTGGTTTTGTTTTAATAATCTTAAGATTCGCAGGAAAATATTTTGGTATTTATATTGGTGGAACTGCTTTAAAGATAGATAAAAATGTACGGAAATATCTTGGATTAAGCCTGCTTCCTCAAGCAGGGGTAGCAATTGGATTAATGCTTTTTGTTCAAGCTTCTCCCGTTGTATTACAGGCTTCTGTACAAATCCAAAATGAGGTTGCTGAAATGACAAATATAATTCTAATGGCTGTATTTGTTAATGAAATAGTTGGTCCACCACTTTCAAAATTCGCAATTCTAAAAAACTTGAATAGGAGAAAATAATGGAGTTTTCGAAAATTGTTAAACTTGAATGCTGTGAAGTTAATTTTACTGCTAAAAATAAAACTGAAGCATTACAGAATATTGGAAAACTACTTAAGCGAAGCAGAGAATTCAGGAATGTAGAAGAAGATGTAATTTTTAAAGCTCTAGAAAAAAGAGAAGAAATGGGAAGTACAGGATTCAGTAATGGAATTGCTATTCCTCATTGTCAGTTGGAAGGTATCGATAATTTTATTATCGCATTGGCAATCTGTAAAAAAGGTATTCATTTTGATTCTCTTGATAACAAGAAATCCAAGATATTTATTACAATTGTTGGTCCTAAAGGAGATATGAATACACATTTAAAATTACTTGCACAAGTATCCCTGATATTGAAAGAACCAAATGTAATAAATGAAATATTACAATCAACTACAAAAATAGGGCTTTATGAAGAGTTCCTTCGTAATACAAATAATATTAAAACAATTACGAAAAAGGGAAAAGAAGTTTTGATGATGCTTACAGTAAAAGATGAAAGTATAATGCAGGATATCACAGAAGTATTTGTAGAATATGGAATTCAAGATTCGATTATCCTTGAAACTCAAAACATGGAAAACCTGCTATCTACAACTCCTCTTTTTATGGGGTTTTTTAATTTCACATCAGAGCAAAATGCTCTCACAAAGATTATTCTTGTTAAGCTGACAAAAGACCATATAAATGCATTGATAAAGGGTTTGGAAGATGTCTTCGGAGATCTGGATACTTATTCAGCACTAAGTATTCTCGTACTTGATATCTTTTTCTCAAAAGGAATTATGTAATGAGTAGTTTCGATCAGATCATTGATCGCAAGAACACAAAATGCTACAAATGGGATTATAATAAAGAGATCTTTGGGAAGGAAGAACTACTATCAATGTGGGTTGCAGATATGGACTTTCAAGCTCCACAAGAGGTTTTGGAAATTCTACAAAAACGTGTTGATCATGGTATTTTTGGATATACTGGTCTTACCGGTTCTTTTTATGCTTCAATAATTAACTGGATGAAGAAAAGGTTTAACTGGAAAATAGATCAGGAATGGATAGTTACAACTCCCGGGATTGTTCCAGCAATAAATTTCGCAATTCAAACCTACACTAAAAAAGGCGATAAGATTCTGGTTCAAACTCCAGTTTATTATCCATTCTTTACTTCAACAGAAAACAATGAGCGAACACTTGTAGTTTCCCAACTTAAATTAAGTAATAGTTATTATAAAATGGATTTTACTGATCTGGAAAGAAAATTAGCTGATGATGTTAAAATGATGATATTGTGCAGCCCGCACAATCCTGTAGGCAGAGTTTGGAAATTTAATGAACTACAAAAAGTATCTAAATTGTGTCTTAAATACAATGTACTTCTTATTTCTGATGAAATTCATTCTGATCTTATTATTGGTGAAAATAAACATATTCCAATTCCAACTATTTCAAAGGATATTGCAAATAATTCTCTCACAATGTTTGCTCCTAGTAAAACTTTTAATGTTGCAGGGTTATCTTTATCATATGTAATTATTCCTAATAAAAAAATTAGAGTTAAATTTCAAAAAACAATACTTAATTTAGGACTGCATGGAGGAAATGTGTTTGGAATTGAAGCACTGGAAGCTTCTTATCGGTACGGACAAAAGTGGTTGGATGAATTACTAAATTATATTGAAGATAATTACACTTTTGTACAACAATATCTTCAGAATAATATCCCTCGAATTAAAACCATTAAGATGGAGGGAACTTATCTTCTATGGCTAGATTGCAGTGAGTTAAGACTTTCACAAAAAGAACTTGTTAGCCTATTTATCAGCAAAGCCAAATTAGCATTGAATGACGGATCTAAATTTGGTAAAGGTGGGAATGGTTTTATGCGCATGAATCTCGGTTGTTCAAGAAGATTGATAGAACAAGCCTTAGATCGATTAGCCATTGCAATAAGAAGTATTTAACTGTAAAAAAACTCAATCTATTTTCATAGATTCAGTTCAGTTTATTATCACATTTATACAAATGTTACAAATTTCTCCATTGAAATTTTTTTAGATCAATTCTACCTGTTATTACTTGAATTCCTTCACTTTGCAAAATAGCTTTCTGCATTTCAAAACCATCACCAGGTCTCAGTGAAATTTTACCCTGGGAATTGATCACGCGATGCCAGGGAAGATCATATTTTTCAGAAGATGAATGAAGAATCCTGGATATTTGTCTCGCAGCCTTATTGTTACCGGCAAGTTGTGCAATTTGACCATAAGTAACAACCTTACCGACAGGGATCAACTTTATGATCTCAACTACGCGTTTGCTGAAGTCAGTGATAATAGCTCCTAAATCCCTACTTATTCAATCTAATTTTATTTTCAATCAAGGCTTTCACCGGAGCTAAACCGGTTACTTTTCCTTCATGTATTGCTTTTAATATTGTTCCTCCACCGGAAAAGAAATAGTAGTTGGGATCATCTATTGCCTGGATATATTCCCCTGGTAACATTGAACGAAGCTCTTGCAGCGTATCTCCACCACCATACATTTTATTGGCTTTCTTGTTTTCATCGATAAGGGAATACATTTTCTTTGTACCTTCCCCAAAAGGTGGAGTAAAACCCATCACCGCATTCACAAAGATACTTTTAGCTTTTAACACTATGTCTCTTATCTCGGGAACATCAAAAGATGATTCATGAACATCAAGAACATAATTCAATTTTGCTCCCGACTTTAATTTTCTTACATCGAGTTTTCTATATTTTCCTTTGATCTTACCTTCCATCGTATCTGACTCAACAATAAATGGTGGTTCAATCAATTTGCCGGGGTATTTTTTTGATAGTTTATAAAAATCTTTCGCTATTTTAATTTCCGCTGAGGCAATTCCCTTAATCTCAATATTATATTTTACGCTGAGATAAGCAT
>Ga0307991_1001298_pt1 | contig 17589 bp, 15 predicted proteins | sample EllFjometagen131_FD_203146 | JGI IMG/M metagenome (GOLD analysis project Ga0307991, IMG submission 203146) | Marine microbial communities from Ellis Fjord, Antarctic Ocean - #131 | ecosystem: Environmental > Aquatic > Marine > Unclassified | place: Southern Ocean | collected 2014-10-08
CTGCATCCAGCTGGTCTTTTAATGCGGCAAGCTGAACATCAGCACCATCCATCCGGTCCTGGGGGATTGATTTTTTGTCCAGCAGGTTGCGGTATCTTGCAACGGTTTTTTCCTGGTTGGCAATCAGGGTTTTAAGCCGTTGGACTTCCGCTTTTCTGGTATTTTCTGCATTCAGATAGGCCTGGTTGTCGATTTGTGCCAGTGCATCACCGGCTGTGACATACTGGCCAATGCCCGTATAGATATCGACGATTAATCCGGTTTCTTCCGCTGAAACCAGCGGCGCAAATCTGGCTTCAACGCGCCCAACTGACTCTTCGGTAATTAATATGCTCTGGGATTTAACTGTAAAGGTCGTAATGGGAATTGAACGGGTTGCTGTTTGATCTTCTCCATATACGGATATGGCCGTGAAGAAAAGCAGGCTGGATATCATCGCCGAGATTAAAATCGTTTTTTTATTTAACATGTGCGCCCCTTATCATTAACATAATATTATTCAACCAAACGTTTGTTAGGCAAAATGACAAATAAAATGATTTGTGTCAATTTTTTTAAAATAAAAATTTCAATCAGCGGATCATCATCATCGTGGTTTCTATGTACTTGTTACAAAGTGAAAATGAATCTACTTGAAAAGCAATTCAACGTCTGATATCAGAATTGGGATACTTTACAATAGACTGCGAAGATAAATTATTTACTGGGTACGGGATTTTTATACTCTCGTATTAAGTTATAACTATACGGAATAGGGCAGGATCATGATAAGGATCGGAATTGTCGGCGCAACAGGGTATGCCGGTGCGGAACTTGTACGAATATTATCGGGTCATCCGGATGTCAGTCTGACGGTATTGACCTCACGCCAGTATGTCGGCCAACCATTTGAAAAGATTTACCCGGCATTTAAAGGGCTGGTCGGATTAAACTGTGAAGCTTATGATACGGATCAGATCTGCAGTCAGACTGATGTTGTCTTTTTGGCCCTCCCGCATAAACTGCCCATGGCGTTTGCTCCGGACCTGCTGAAAAACGGCAAAAAGGTGATTGACCTTTCTGCGGATTTTCGGTTTTCAGATCCGGCAAAGTATGAAGCCGTGTATCAGCCTCACACATCCAAAGAGCTGTTTTCACAATCCGTTTATGGTCTTTCAGAGGTGTTTTTTGATCAGATCAAAAATGCGGACCTGATTGGCAATCCGGGATGTTACCCCACCAGTGTGATTCTGCCGCTGTATCCGCTTTTAAAAGCTGGTTTAATCGATGTGACCACCATTATTGCAGATTCAAAATCAGGAGCCAGCGGAGCCGGGCGGTCACTTTCACTGACCACCCATATTAGTGAAATCTCTGAATCCTTTAAGGCCTACAAAGTAACTGGCCACCGGCATAAGCCGGAAATGGATGAAGTCTTGACGGATGCAGCCGGACAGCCGGTGGATATAACATTTATCCCACATCTGCTGCCCATGTCTCGGGGAATGGAATCGACCATTTATGCGAGTCTGAAAAAGCGTGTGACACCAGATGAAATCTATAGTTGTCTGTCAGAATTTTATGCAGATTGTCCGTTTATCCGACTCTATGATCACGGAGTTGCAACAGATACTGCAAATGTCAGAGGAACCAATTTCTGTGATATCGGTTTTGTTCTGGAAAAAGATAAGAACCGGATTGTCATGATGTCTGTGATTGATAACCTGGTTAAAGGCGCTGCCGGCCAGGCGGTACAGAATATGAATATCATGCTGGGACTGGATGAAACTGCCGGGCTGAACACCATGCCGTATCCTATTTAATCCTAAGTTGAGCGTTTTAAATTTTTAAAATATGGTAACGATATGAGAACAAAACAGATTTCCGTTTTTATTGAAAACCGATCCGGCCGACTGGCTAAAATTACCACCTCCCTTGGAAATGTTGGTGTTAATATCCGGGCCATGTCGCTGGCCGATACGTCTGATTTTGGAATTTTACGCCTGATTGTCAATGATACAAACAAAGCCAAAGAAACGCTGCAGGATCACGGATTTACTGTCAGGGTTTCGGAAGTCACCGCCGTGGCGATTCCTGATATGCCCGGTGCACTTGGCAACCTGCTGTCGATCATGGAGCATGCCGGATTAAATGTTGAATACATGTATGCATTTGTTGAAAAAAATATGGACCAGGCAATTATCATTTTTCATTTTGATGATATTGATAAGGCCATAGACACCCTGCTGGAAAATGATATTAACGTGATAGAAGAAAAGAAATTACTGACGATGTAGTGTTTATATATATTTTTTTTGTAACTATTAAAAACGGAGGTGCTGATTTTGAAACGAATTCTTTTATTAACCTGTTTATGTGCGATCATGTTGTTTACTGCTTCAACAATTTATGCAAACCCGAAAGATTACCATGTCGGGTGTGCCCTTGCGGTGACTGGTAAAGCATCATGGCTCGGAGAACCCGAGCGGAACACTGTTGAAATGATTGCAAAAGAAATTAATGCTGCCGGTGGTATCAATGGGCATAAGCTGGTTCTGCACATTGAAGACACTCAGGGAGATAATACCCGTGCGGTGAACGCGATTAAAAAGCTGATTAAGAAAAACAAAGTATGCGCTATTATCGGCCCCTCAAGAAGCGGCACTTCTATGGCTTCCATTCCGGTAGCCACCCAGTCAAAGATACCAATGCTTTCCTGTGCATCTGCGGCTGTGATTACTGCTCCGGCGGAAGAACGAAAGTGGATATTCAAAGTCGGTCCGGATGACAGTGATGCGGCCCGCAATATTTTTGAACATATGAACGCCAACAACATCAAGCAGATCGGTATCATGAGCGGAACTACCGGTTTTGGTGCTGCCGGCCGCGAACAGCTGAAAAAACTGGCAGGTGGTTACGGTATTGAAATTATAGCTGACGAAACATACAGCCCGGCAGATACGGACATGACCGCCCAGTTAATCCGTATTCGAAAATCCGGCGCTCAGGCAATTATTAACTGGTCGATTGTTCCGGCACAGTCTATTGTTTCCAAAAACATGCAGCAATTAAAGATGATCACACCGCTGTATCAGAGTCACGGATTTGCCAATATTAAATATGCCGAAGCTGCCGGAGAATCTGCTGAAGGGTGTATTTTCCCGGCTGGAAGAATTATGGCAGTGGATACACTGGCTGGTGATCAACCGCAGAAACCGGTTTTGTCCGCATATAAGAAAGCGTATGAATCAGCATATAATGAGCATGTCAGTACATTCGGCGGACACGCCTATGATGCGTTATGGCTGGTTGTCAATGCACTGAAAAAGGTTGGCGATGATCCGGCACTGATCCGGGATGAGCTTGAAAAAACGACTTTTATCGGTGTTGGGGGCGTTTTTGAATATTCTCCTGAAAATCATTGCGGTCTCGACAAAGATGACTTTGCCATTTTAACGGTTAAAGATGGCAAGTTTGTTGTTTTACAAGATTGATTGCTTCGTAAAAAGTCCAAATTCTTTGTTGCGCTTCATTCTTCGTTTCTTCATGGTGCGCTAAGTACAAATCATCACTCAGAATTTGCGCGCCTTGCCAATTTTATAAGATTGGTGGAGTTTTTTTCTTTGCCATCGGAATCTAACTTTTTACGAGTTTTTCAGGATTAATTGGCAAAATTAAAGTTCAGTCTGATACGGACTTATGTATATATTGGAGGCAGGTAAAGAGCACTTTTTTATTAATAGTTGCACAGGAGGATTTTTACCGTGAAAATAAGAATTTTAATTTTGTCGATGGCAGTCGCAGTCTTATTTGCTTTTTCTACTCCGAGTCTGTATGCGGAAGAAAATGCCGTATTGAAAGATTATGATGTGGGATGTGTATTTGCCAAAACCGGGAAGGCTTCCTGGCTAGGTGAACCTGAGTGGAATACAGCTGAAATGATCGCAAAAGAGATTAACGCTGCAGGCGGCATTAACGGACACAAGCTTGTTTTACATTTGGAAGATACAGGCGGTGAAAATACGCGTGCGGTTAATGCGGTAAAGAAACTTATAAATAATAATAAAGTCTGCACTATTATCGGTCCATCGCGAAGTGGTACGAGCATGGCCGTCATTCCGGTTGTTTCTGAAGCAAAAGTTCCATTGGTTTCCTGTGCGGGTGCTGCAGTAATCGTAACACCGGTCCAAGAGCGAGAATGGGTATTTAAAGTCCCGCAAAGAGACAGTGATTGTGTAAAAAGAATTTATGATCACATGGCAACCAAGGGAATCACAAAGATTGGTATCATTACCGGAACAACTGGTTTTGGCGCTGCCGGCCGTGCTCAGTTAAAAGATATTGCCGTTCAATATAAACTTGAAATTGTCGCTGATGAAACCTACAGTCCGTCCGATACAGATATGACCGCACAGTTGCTGAAAATAAAAAATGCCGGTGCCCAGGCACTGGTCAACTGGTCGATTGTTCCGGCGCAGTCAATTGTTCCCCAGAATATGAAGCAGCTTAAGCTGGCAATTCCCCTGTATCAGAGCCATGGATTCGGAAATGTTAAATATGCAGCTGCAGCCGGTGAAGCTGGAAACGGCATCATGTTTCCCGGAGGACGCCTCCTTGCCGCAGACTCAGTCCCGGATTCAAATCCCCAGAAAAAGGTTCTGGTAGATTACAAAGAAGCATATGAAAAAACATATAATGATACGGTCAGCACCTTCGGCGGCCATGCTTATGATGCATTGTGGATTGTTGTCAATGCTTTGAAAAAAGTCGGAGATGACCCTGCAAAGCTTCGTGATGAAATTGAAAATGCGGAATTTGTCGGGACTGCCGGTATTTTTAAAATGTCACCGAAAGATCACTGCGGATTGGGAAAAGATGCGTTTGAGATGCTGACGGTACAAGATGGTAAATTTGTTGTTTTAAAAGATTAATGGCTTCGTAAAAAGTCCAACTTCTGCGTTGCGCTGCATCCTTCGTTTCTTCAAAGTACGAAGAGTACGTATCATCACTCAGGATTTGGGCGCCTTGCCAATTTTATAAGATTTGGTGGAGTTTTTTTCTTTGCCATCGAAATCTTACTTTTTACGAGATCATCAAGATTAATATTTGACTGAAAAACATCTTTTATTTTTAATGACATCATTTTAATAATTATCCGCTGTTGATGATGGGCAAAATCATCAACAGCGGATAAGTTTTATCTGATAGTTTGATTTTTTATACGATGAACAATTTAAAGTGCCTGCACAAAAAATTGAAAATTTTTTCAAGTTCAAGGCGGGCGAAAAGTTTAAACGCAGGAATACATTTAGTATTTTGAGTATTAAAATTTGAGCCCAACGCAGAAATTGAAGTAATTAGCGGTTTTTGTTCGGGCACTTACAGGCGGGCTTCATGAATTATCCAGACGGCACATTCGTTGACGTGCTTCAGTTTTTAATCATGGGAATCCAGCGCGGCAGCATTTACGCCATGGTCGCAATGGGGTTTAACATGATTTACAATTCGACCGGGATTATCAATTTTGCCCAGGGGGAATTTGTGGTTTTGGGTGGATTGATGATGGTGTCATTGACAATGGCATTTAACCTGTCAATTGTTTTTGCCTTTATCCTGACGGTCCTGTTTGTAATCGTTGTCGGCGTGTTGATGGAGCGTCTGACCATTAATCCTGTCAAAGAACCGACTGTTTTACGATTGATCATCATTACCATTGCTGTTTCAATTATCATTAAAGGTGCGGCAATGTGTTTCTGGGGAAAAGGGTCCCATTACATGCGGCATTTTTCGAGCTCAGAGTCCCTTGATTTCTATGGGGCCACGATTCTGCCGCAGACATTATGGATTTTTGCGATTCTTCTTTTTCTTGTTGTTGCATATGTTATCTTTTTTAATTACACCATGACAGGAAAATGTATGCGTGCGTGTGCCATTAATCGGGATGCTGCCCGGTTGGCAGGGATTGATGACCGGAAAATGGTTATGCTGTCGTTTGCTTTATCAGCCGGTATCGGGGCTATTGCCGGTATTATTATTACTCCGATTATCCAGATGGACTATGCCCGGGGGGCGATGCTGGGTTTAAAAGGATTTGGCGCAGCTGTCCTGGGAGGGCTCGGTAACAGTATGGGGGCCGTTGTTGCCGGTGTTCTGTTGGGCGTCTTAGAAGCGTTTGGTGCGGGATATATATCATCTCACTATATGGATGCTATCGCACTGGTAATTCTGCTTTTTGTTTTGTTTATAAAACCCAGCGGTATTTTTGGAAGTTCAGAAGCCATGAGGTTAAAAGAGTTTTAATATGGGTGGAAAAAACAGCGTTGGATTCTTAGCTTTAATCATTGGGATTGTATTGCTTCCATTTTTCGTTACCAATGATTATTATCTTGGCGTACTAATATTTACTGCGTTCAACTGTTTGGCATGTATCGGTCTGTGTCTGCTCATGGGATATGCCGGGCAGATCTCCATCGGCCATGGCGCATTTATTGCTATCGGCGCATATACGTCAGGTATTTTAACGTCTAAATTTGCATGGTCTCCATGGCTTGCGATGCTCTGTGGAATTTTGCTTGTTATTGTCATAGCGTTTTGCCTTGGAATACCTGCGCTGAGATTAAAAGGTCATTATCTTGCCATGGCCACATTGGGGTTTGCATCCATTGTTCATATTATCGCTGTGGCAGCCGTTGATCTTACCGGGGGGCCTTCAGGGCTTGTTAATATTCCCCGGCTGGATCTTTTCGGGTATGTTTTAAATTCAGACAGACAGTATTTTTATTTTTCATGGAGTGTTGTTGCCCTCGGTGTTTATATCGCGTTTAACCTGATTAATTCAAGAGTCGGGCGCGGCCTGCAGGCCCTTCATGGCAGTGAAGATGCTGCATCTTCACTGGGTATTAACATTACTTCTTATAAAGTGCAGATTTTTATGCTCAGTGCGGTGTTTGCTTCGATAAGCGGGAGCTTGTATGCCTATTATATGAATTATATTGATCCCGGTCCGTTTGATGTTTCACATTCCGTGCTGCTTATCACCATGGTAGCGGTAGGCGGATTGCATAATATCTGGGGGGCAATGATTGGTGCCATTGTGCTTTCACTGTTGCCGGAATTTTTATCTTTTTTGTCCGATTATCTGCAGGTGTTTGGCATTGAATATCAACCGGACTACGATACGCTGGTGTATGGCGGCATTCTTTTGATTATTATGCTTTTTTTACCGGAAGGGATATTTATCGGCCTCGTTAAAGCCATTAGTTTTATAAAAGCATCTATTAAGAAAGTTTTAGGTAAAAAGTTTTCAGAAAGTGGTGCGGATCGTGTCGAATAGTATCCTTGAACTTGAAATGTTGCGGAAAAATTTTGGCGGTGTTGTTGCTGTTTCCGATTTAACATTAAATATTGAAAAAGGCTCCATCACATCTCTGATCGGGCCTAACGGTGCTGGAAAAACAACAATTTTTAATCTGGTTACCGGGTTTCTTCCTCCCACATCCGGGCATATTCGGTTTGCAGGTCGTGTCATTAATAAGATGAAACCTTACACCATTGCGTCAATCGGTATTGGTCGGACGTTCCAGAATGTTCAGATTTTTCCGAAAATGAGTGTGGTAGAAAATATCATGGTCGGGCGGCATCTTCGTTCCCGTGCCGGGATTTTGCATTCGTGTTTAGTGCCGCCTTTTTTACGAAAAGAGGAAAAACGGATTCAGGATGCGGCAGAGGAGCAGCTTCATTTTTTAAATCTTGCACAATACGCTCATACACTCGCCGGTAGTCTCCCTCTTGGGAATCAGCGTATGCTCGAAATTGCCAGAGCATTGGCGCTTGAACCCAAATTGCTGCTGCTTGATGAACCGGCTTCCGGTTTAAATGCTCGGGAAACCATTGCCATGGGCGAGCTGATTGGAAAGATCAAACAGATGAATATTACGGTTCTGTTGGTTGAGCATGATATGGAACTGGTGATGGATATTTCAGATTACGTGGCCGTGATTAATTTCGGCCGTCTGATTGCTGAAGGTTCGCCTGCGGAAATCCAGGAGAATAAGGATGTTATTGCGGCATATTTGGGCGAATAATGACGGCTTCGTAAAAAATCCAACTTCTGCGTTACGCTGCAACCTTTGTTGCTTCAAAGTACTAAAAGTACTTATCATTACGAAGGTTTTACGTATCTTACCAGTTTTAATGATTGGTGAACTTTTATACTTTGCCGTCAAGGTCTGATTTTTTTTGCGACTATTGATAAATATTAACAACTGGGGTGAATGGATGAAGACAATTATTAATTGACCTTCAGCCTTCAACCTTCAACCTATACACCTAAAAAATTATGCTTCGTTTGGTGAATGTAAATAGTTATTACGGCCTGATACACATTTTAAAGAATGTGACCATGCATGTCAGCGAAGGCGAAATCGTGACCATGCTTGGGGCGAACGGGGCCGGTAAAACCACTACACTAAGGACAATCAGCGGACTTCAGCCGGTTCGGGGCGGTAAAATTTATTTTAATGACCAGGAAATCACCGGCGCCAGCCCTGAAAAACTTGTGAATATGGGCATTGCCCATGTGCCTGAAGGGCGTCAGATTTTTCGGCCCATGTCTGTTTATGATAATCTTGAATTGGGCGGGTATTTAATTTATAAGCATTACGGTAAAAAACAGCTCAAGACGGATATTGAGCAGACTTTTGCATTGTTCCCTATTTTAAAGGAACGCCGGACCCAGTTTGCCGGCACATTAAGCGGCGGGGAACAGCAGATGCTTGCTATTGCAATGGCGCTCATGTCTCGCCCCAAGTTGTTGCTGCTTGATGAACCGTCGATGGGACTTGCGCCGCTGATTATCAGAGATATTTTTCAACTGATTGCAAAATTGCAGGCTGACCGAAAACTCACAGTGCTTTTAATCGAACAGAATGCCAATGCCGCATTAAAAATTGCCGACAGGGGATATGTTATAGAAACCGGTAAGATCGTGCTGGAAGAAGATGCTGAAAAACTCATGACCAACCAGGAGGTAAAACGGGCGTACCTGGGCAGGGAACAGAAAGAAATATGGGAATAGGAAAAGGTTGAAGGCTGAAGGTAGATAGGTCAAAGGTTGAAGGTTGAAGGTAAAAGAGCGTTGACGAGGAGAAGGAAATTTATTTTTAACACCTTATACCTTACGCCTTAAACCTTTTACCCTAACTAAGGAAATGAAAATTATGGAATTCTGGGATAAAAAAATTGAATGCATGAGCCGGGATGAAATCAAGCAGATTCAGCTTGAAAAACTTCAGGCAACCCTGAACCGGGTGTATAAAAATGTCCGGCATTATCGCAAGATATTCAGAAAAGTCGACTTTATGCCTGAAGATCTCAGCACATTTTCTGATTTTAAACGCCTGCCGTTCATCACCCGCCAGGATCTTTCTGAAAATTATCCCTATGATATGTTTGCCGTTCCTTTAAGAGAGGTGGTTCGGCTGCATACGGCATCCATTAATTTTGAAGACCCCATTGTTATTGGTTTTACACAAAATGACATCAATCACTGGGCGGAACTGATGGCCAGAAATTTTACTGCTGTCGGTATCAGCAAAGATGATGTTGTTCAGATTGCGTTAAATTTCGGAATCACCACCGGCCCGTTCGGCATTCAGGTGGGTGCTGAAAAAATAGGGGCATCCGTCATTCCCATGTCAGCCGGAAAATTATCCGCCCAAATTAAAATTATGCGTGATTTTCGAACAACGGTTCTGGTGTCCACCCCCACGCTGGCGATCAGTCTGGTTCGTGAAATGGAAGGAATGAATATTGATCCCCGCAAACTGTCTCTTAAATATGGTATATTCGGATCTGAACCATGGTCGGAAGATACCCGCGATGAGATTGAAACAAAAATGCATATTACCGCCACAGACACCTATGGCATGACAGAGTTGTTTGGGCCAGGTGTTGCTTGGGAATGTCCTGAAAAAAACGGGTTGCATATTGCGGAAGATCATTTTATTCCTGAAATAATTGATCCCATAACACTTGAATCTTTGCCGGAAGGCGCTGAAGGCGAGCTGGTGCTGACGTCTATTTCAAAAGAGGCATTTCCGCTGATTCGATTCAGAACCGGTGATTTAAGTCGGATCGATTATACGCCCTGTGCCTGCGGGAGAACCCATTGCCGGATTTCCCGAATTTTTAAGCGGTGTGATGATGTGATCGTGGTACGGGGTATGACGATCACACCGGAACAAATCGGGCGTGTTTTATCCCGGATCAGTGGCGGACAGCCGGTTTTTCAGATTGTGGTGGAACGAAGTGACGGTCAGGACCAGATGACTGTTATGGTAGAAATTTCAGATTTTACCTTTTTTGATGAAATGAAAAAGCAGCGCCGGTTTGTTGAACAGCTTCACCGGGAATTGTCGGCATTGCTCGGTTGGGAAGTGGTGGTTCGTCTTGTTGAACCCGGCACATTCAATCCGGAAGAAAAGGTAGTGGATAAGCGTCAGTTTCAATAGATCCTGGCGTCGTTATAAGTCCCATCTACTGCGTTGTAGTGATTTTTCAGCCAATTAAGATACTACATGTATGATTTCTTGTCTGAAAAATCACTATGCCTTGCCATATTTTATGGTATTGGTGGAATTTTTAACTTAGCCATTAGGATATTGGTATATGTATTAACTAATTGTTATTTATGATAAATTTATTATTTATTAACTTTTTAAAAAGGAGATCTTAAGATGACAGCAAAACTGATCAAAGGAACCGAAATCAGAGAGGAAATCCTGGAAGAAATCACCCAGGAAGTAAAAGAAATCAAGGAAAAACATGGTGTTGTTCCGGGTCTGGTAACCATTCTTGTTGGATCGAGTCCGGCATCTATTTCTTATGTTACCTTAAAAATTAAAACCGCTCATCGCGTTGGATTTACTGAAATCCAGGACGACCAGCCGGTAGATATTTCCGAAGAAGCCCTTCTGGCATTGATTGAAAAATACAATAAGGATGAGTCCATCAATGGTATTCTCGTTCAATTGCCGCTGCCCAAGCATATTGACGATAAAAAAATATTAAATGCTATTGATCCGGATAAAGATGTGGATGGTTTCCATCCGGTTAACGTCGGTCGGCTGATGATTGGTGGTGATGAAGTGAAATTCCCGCCGTGTACGCCGTTTGGTATCCAGGAAATGATCATCCGTGCCGGTGTTGAAACAAGTGGTGCAGAAGTCGTTGTGGTCGGCCGCTCCAATATCGTTGGTAAACCTATTGCCATGATGATGGTTCAAAAAGGTCCGGGTGCCAATGCGACAGTTACTATCGTACATACCCGGACAAAAGACCTGGCAGCCCATTGCAAGCGGGCGGATATCCTGATCGTTGCCGCCGGTGTTCCTGATCTTGTTAAACCGGAATGGATTAAGCCGGGTGCATGTGTTATTGATGTGGGTGTTAACCGTGTGGGTGAAAAAATCAGCGAAAAAACCGGTAAAACAATCGCGATTCTTAAGGGTGATGTGGATTTTGATGCTGCCAAAGAAATCGCCGGTTACATTACACCGGTTCCGGGCGGTGTTGGTCCCATGACCATCACCATGCTGATGCTCAATACTTTAAAATCCCTGAAGTTTAAACTCGGCTTGATGTAATTTGCCGATGCTGAACAAAAGGAATTAATTTTTTACTTTTCAGGAAGTTAAAAATAAAAACGCCATGTCATGTGACATGGCGTTTTTTTTGTTCATTTATCCTCCCTTTTTTCCTTGATATTGTAATTATTGGTTTGTCTTGGTTGTTCTTATGGTGTTATTTTAAAGTATTAAAAATATTTGACTTATAATAACATTAAAGATAGATACTCTATGATTGTTATTTTTCAATAGCCAGCATCTTATAGGACATTGAATTACTTCAGCGATTTGGCTGGGGCGAATCGGGAGAAAAAATTCCCGATGAAAGTAAAAAATAAACATCATAGAAAATCGAGGTGTATCATGCGACCGGATAAGTTGAAATTTTTTGTGATTTTTTTCGTAACTGTATTTGTACTTTTCTTTGCCGGCACGGCTACGGCCAGGGAAAAAGTGGTTATTTTTCATGCCGGCAGCCTGACGGTTCCGTTTGCAAAAATGGAAAAAGTGTTTGAGGCGGCGCATCCGGATATTGATATCCTGAGAGAAGCAGGCGGCAGCACCAAGATGGCCCGAATGATTTCCGAACTTCACAAACCAGCCGATATCATGGCTTCGGCTGATTTCGCTGTCATCGACAAGACACTTATTCCCCAGTATGCCACCTGGAATATTCGTTTTGCCACCAACCAGATAGTACTTTGTTATACGGAAAACAGCCAATTTGCTGACCAGATCAACCCGGACAACTGGTATGACATTTTGGCCCGTAAAGAGGTGGTATGGGGCCATTCTGATCCCAATCTGGACCCCTGCGGTTATCGGAGCCTCATGGTGCTTCAACTCGCTGAAAAATTTTATAAACGACCGGGGCTTTATGACCGCCTCATTGCCAATCGTCCCCAGAAAAATATTCGCGGCAAGTCTGTTGAACTGGTCTCTCTGTTGAAAACCGGGAACATGGATTATGCCTGGGAGTATTTGTCCGTAGCGGTTCAACATGAATTAAAATATGTCTCCCTGGATTCGCATATTAATCTGGGTGACTACAATTATGATGCTTTTTATAAACAGGCAATGGTCAAGGTGACCGGGAACAAGCCCGGAACCTGGACAACCCGAACCGGAAAATCCTGCACCTACGGCCTTACTATGATCCGCGACGGTGCCAATGCCAAGGGTGCTGAGCAGTTTTTGGCATACCTGCTTGATCCTGATGGCGGATTAAAGGTGCTTTCTGAAATGGGACAGCCGCCTTTTATACCGGCATGGGTTCCGAGTGATGAGATAAAAGCAGTTTTGCCTGATAAAGTGGCTCAATGGGTAGACGTCAGGCAATAACTACGAATGAAATATAAAATTTTTATGAACGTATCCAGACTAATACCTAAATGAAAGTAGAGCCTTTTCTGTGGCTGATGATCTCGTGCAGTCTGTTGATCATTGCCTTTATACTGATTCCTTTGTTTGAAATGGTGGCCCAGCCGACGGCTGCCGCTATGGCAGAAACATTTCAGGATGCGGATGTTTTACGGTCCATTCTTTTTAGTCTTTCAACCGCGGCAGCGGCAGCGGTGATCTCCTTTGTTCTTGGGACGCCGTTTGCTTATCTTTTGGCGCGTCGGACATTTCCTGGAAAAAAGATCATGGAAAGCGTGGTCGATCTGCCGATCATGATACCCCATCCGGTGGTCGGCATTGCTCTGCTGAGTATTGCGGGAAGAAACCACTGGATCGGTCAATACCTTCAGGCGATGGGGATAACGCTCATGGGTACGGCGACCGGTATCATCGCGGTAATGACGTTTGTGGGTATTCCGTTTTATATCAATACGGTGAAAGCCGGATTTGAATCAATTCCTGTCAGAGCCGAAAACGTAGCCAGAAGCCTGGGGGCTTCCCGGTCCGGCGCATTTTTTCGGGTGACATTTCCTTTGGCCTGGCGAAGCATGGTGGTAGGAATGATTATGTGCATGGCCCGGGGGATCAGCGAATTCGGCGCTATTGTGATCGTGGCTTACCATCCAATGGTGGCGTCGGTCATGATTTATGAACGATTTACGGCCTACGGGATTAAATACTCCCAACCGGTAGCGGTTTGGCTTATTCTCATCTGTCTTTTTTTATTCCTGCTGCTCCGGTTTTTTTCAATTCAACCAAAGTCCACGACATGATCCAGCTCAGAGATCTTTCGGTAAAATTACCGGGATTTACCCTTAAGGAAATCAATTTAACGGTAGAAAAAGGTGAATTTTTTACGCTTCTTGGCCCGACGGGTGCCGGCAAAACCCTGATACTCGAATCGATTAGCGGTATGATTCCCATTCATAGGGGAACCATTACGATCAACGGAAAAGATGTTTCAAAGATGCCTCCGGAGCGGAGGGGCGTGGGTATTGTTTATCAGGACAGTGCCTTGTTCCCCCATTTGAGTGTTCGGAAAAATATTTTTTTCGGATTGCGTTATCATGGAAAAACGGTCCGACAGTCCGGCAAAGAACTTGATGCGGTGATTCAATGGTTTTCTCTGGAACACCTGCTCGATCGGTCGGTTGAAAACCTGAGCGGTGGAGAAAAACAGCGGGTGGCAATGGCACGCGCCCTTGCCGTGGACCCTTCCGTCCTGTTGCTTGATGAGCCCTTGTCCGCCCTTGATCCGAGCTTTAGGGAAGAAATTCGGGATAACCTCAAAACCCTTCATGAAGAAACGGGTATTACCGTGCTGATGGTTACCCATGACTTTGTCGAAGCCCACTATCTTGCTCAGCGTGCGGCAGTTCTTAACGCAGGGTTGATCGAACAGACGGGGACGGTCGCTGATGTATTTTATCGTCCATCGACCCCATTTGTCGCCAGATTTGTGGGAATGAAAAATATATTTCCGGCAAAAATTGACAAGGATGTTGCATGGGTGGATGATTTGCAATTTACGATTCCGCATTCTGATAATGGATTCCGTAAGTATGTCGCCATACGGCCTGAAGATATCTGTGTCTCACGAACAAACATTTCAAAAATCGCCACAAATGTTTTCAATGCGACGATCACGAGAATATTTAACAAGGGAATATACTGCGATATTCGTCTCGACGTATCAGGTACCGTTTTTCAAAGCCTCCTGCCGTCCAGTGCGCTGTATCGAATGAATTTGGCGGAAGGTGAAACAGTCTGTATCACCTTTACACCAGAACGTGTTCACGTACTTTGATTTTTTTAACCACATACATACCGTCTTGATATGCCTGAGGAGAATTAAATGCCCTGTTTTCCGTTTTATTAACGGGTGCTTGCAATTCGTATCGATAATGCTTACCTTATATAAAATTTTAAATGCGGGTTAATGTGAACTTGACAGTTAAAATATTAAAATGATAAATTGAAAAATAGTATTTGGCGTGATTCTGTTAAGTTTTTGATATAAAGGTAAAAAATATTTATGCGGGATAAATTAACATTATTAATATATGACGAAGGCGGGTCCTTTGTCCGTTTGAAACTGCTTTCGAAAAAATTTCTCAAAATTTCAAGTGTGATGGGTGTCTTTTGTGTTTTTCTGCTCAGTGTTATCCTTTTTGACTACGCTTATTTGAAATATGCAAGGTATTATTCTCGTAATTTAAAAAATGAAGTGAGCAGTTTAAAAGAAGAATTGAAAGACAGAAACACGCAAATTGAAGCATTTTATTCAAAGATTGAAGCGCTTCAGCTAAAGTTGATCAAACTGAACCAGCTAGAGCAGGAAATTCGCTCTTATACCGGAATCCATAATAATTCTCAGAATACGGGTGATTATGGCATTGGGGGTAATTTTTCCGGATTGCCCGGTGAACAGATATGTACTGCTGATTTTTATAATAATTTTTTGCAGAATATGGACAATGATGTTACGCGCCTTGACCGTGAGGCGGGTAACCAGTCTGAAGAATTCCAGATTTTATGGGAAACCTTAAGAGAGATCAAGACTATTCAGCAGGTTACGCCTTCTATTCGTCCGGTTGAGGGCGGCTGGATTTCATCGAAATTCGGATTCCGGGAATCTCCGTTTTCCAATAAGCATGAATTCCATTCCGGAGTGGATATCGCCGTTCACAAGGGGACGCCGGTTATGGCCACCGCGAATGGAACAGTCGCATGTGCCCATTATCGCGGGTCCTTCGGAAAGGTCGTTTTTATTAACCATGGATTTGGCATTGTGACACGCTATGCCCATTTGAGCAGTTTCCATGTTAAAGAAGGACAGAAAGTTAAACGAGGAGATGTCATTGGTGAGGTCGGAAGTACCGGCCGAAGCACAGGTCCGCATCTGCATTATGAAGTCCGGTTAAATGATATTCCGGTCAATGGTGAAAAATATATGTCTGACTATCTGGCGAATAAAGACCCTTCATAAAATATATTCCCGCCTGTTCAGTACCTCAATGTTAATACACTCGTAAAAAGTATTTGGATGGCTAAGTTAAAAGTTCCACCAATCCCATAAAATTTGGCAAGGCGTAGTGGTTCTTCAGGATTGAAATAATACATGTAGTATATTGAAAATCTGAAAAACCGCTACAACGCAGTAGACGGGACTTTTTACGACGCCATCAATGTTGGTGAAATTATATTTCTTTAATCAAATTAAATAGTGGCGCATTTTGCAGATATCTGTAACTATGCCGTCAATAATTTGTCGGCATTTTCAGGGTGCACCGACTCATTTGTTTGCAGCACAATAAATCGATAAGGACATTTTTAAGATGAGCTTAGCTGGCGTTAATAAATTTTTATTAAAAATTTTTGGCAGTAAAAATGAGCGGATTATTAAACACTATTTACCGCTTATTGAATCGACCAATCTTTTGGAATCCGATATCAAGGCATTGAGTGATTCAGCTCTCGCCGGTCAGACGCAAAAATTAAAATCCCGTTATCAGGCCGGAGAATCTTTAGATGATCTTCTGCCTGAAGCGTTTGCAACGGTCAGGGAAGCCACCTGGCGGACATTGGGGATGCGGCATTTTGATGTACAGCTGATTGGCGGCATGGTTCTTCATGAAGGTAACATTGCTGAAATGAAAACCGGTGAAGGTAAAACCCTTGTCGGACCCCTGGCCGCATACTTGAATGCATTAACCGGCAAAGGCGTTCACATCATTACAGTGAATGATTACCTGGCCAGGCGTGATGCCGCATGGATGGGAAAAGTTTTTACATTTTTGGGCTTGACGGTGGGTGCCATTCTTCACGGTATGGATGATTCCCAGCGTAAAGCAGCCTATAATATGGATATTGCGTATGGCACAAACAATGAGTTCGGATTTGATTATCTTCGGGACAATATGAAGTTTGATAAAGAAGCCCTTGTCCAGCGGGAACTTCATTTTGCGGTTGTTGATGAGGTGGACAGTATTCTTATTGATGAAGCCCGTACACCGCTGATTATTTCCGGTCCGGCGGAAAAATCAACCCACCTGTACTATGATGTCAACAATATTATCCCGAATTTTAAACCGGAAGAACACTATACGGTTGATGAAAAGTCAAAGGCCTCCTCACTCACGGAAGCTGGCGTGGCGTATGCTGAAAAGCTGTTAAATGTTGATAACCTTTATGATACAAATAATATCGATGTGCTGCATCATGTTAACCAGGCCCTTAAAGCGCATGCTATTTTTACCCGGGATGTGGATTACATTGTCAAAGACGGAGAAGTTATTATTGTTGACGAGTTTACCGGGCGGCTGATGCCTGGCCGTCGATATAGTGAAGGACTCCACCAGGCGCTGGAAGCAAAAGAAAAAGTAAAAATTGCCAATGAAAATCAGACGCTTGCCACCATTACATTCCAGAATTATTTCCGGATGTACGATAAGCTTTCCGGCATGACCGGTACCGCTGACACGGAAGCTGCTGAGTTTGGCAAAATTTATGGGTTGGCGGTGGTGGTGGTTCCCACCAATCAACCCATGATCCGTAATGATTTTCCGGATGTTATTTATCG
>Ga0307991_1001299_pt1 | contig 17580 bp, 17 predicted proteins | sample EllFjometagen131_FD_203146 | JGI IMG/M metagenome (GOLD analysis project Ga0307991, IMG submission 203146) | Marine microbial communities from Ellis Fjord, Antarctic Ocean - #131 | ecosystem: Environmental > Aquatic > Marine > Unclassified | place: Southern Ocean | collected 2014-10-08
CATAGAAGTGACTATTCTTTTTGATGCTTTTTGGTATTTCAAAGGTAATAATTCCCAATTAACTATCCGCGTATAAGCAAAAGACATATTCTTAATCGGCAATCCAAACACTGGTACTCCACAACCATCTATTCCTAGATATATTTTTTCTTTAGGATATTCTGTTATCTGAGCAACAACATCTAAAATCATTTGCTGAACAGGATGTTCTAATTTATAGTAATCGTTAACTGACCATCCATAATATTGACATAACGTCAATTGAGCAACATGTTTCCCTGAGCAAGGATTATAAATAGGCTTAGCATTAGTTTTATCCTGAGTAAGAAAATTATTAGCACTTTTACGAAAAATAGGATAAGCTCCACACAATAAATTTTTCTCATTTAAATTAATTTTATTAAGAATGCTATAAATTAATTTTGTATGTTTTTCTTCACCATTATGAGATGATGCCATAATGGCTATTTCTTTATCGGTTAATTTATATTTATCTGCTGCTCCTGAATAAATAACTGGTAATGCTTGAATTGGCTTTGCAGCTGAACGCCAGTAGGTAATTTTTTCACTATTTCCAAGATAAAAATATATTTTACCTTTACCATTAATTATAGCAATGTCTCCTCGATATATATTTTCAACTAAATTTCCCCGATATATTTTAATTAATATTTCAGACATAATTTTAATATCCTTTAAATATTTTACAATTTATTTATCTATCTTTGTATAACTTTCTTCCAATTTACACTCAAGCATTTGTTGGAACTTTACTGGGAAACCCTCCTTATTCTTTTCAAGAACTTCTAATCCCGCAGTTCTGAGTTATTCAGACTATATAATATTGGGTTTTATATGCTGTATAAAAACTTTATATACTTTTGTATTTTCATTATATCAAAGAATGAAGGAAAAAAAACAAAAAAATGCTTTTATCTCCACTTTTACAGGTGAGAGATTTTGATAGATTAATATACAATAAATTTTAATTTTGTAATAATCCTTAAACTATTAATTTTACAATAAATATTTTTTTCAGTCTATATAATAAAATAATTCCCCAAAAAGAAAAGTTTCATTAAAAATTAAATACATCTTTTCTTTTTAGGGAATTTTTTTACTCATAAATTAACTTATTATTTTTATTTTATTTGCCCCAAGGTTGAATCTTATATAATTTTGCAAAAAGTTCAACTCGATTATCAATAAGTTTTTTGTAATCATCAGTAAACCTTATATCTAAAGGTTGAACTGCATCTTCGCAATCTTTGAGAAAATCTGCATCTTGAGTTAATTGAGTCAAAGAATTAACTATTTGGTTTTTAACTTCTTCGGAAAGTCCTAAAGGAGCTAAAAGCCCTCTATTTGAAGCACTTATAACTGATGGGAATCCCATTTCTTTAAATGTAGGGGCATCGGGCAGAGAAGGATGACGCTCTTCGGCCATAACTGCTAATGCTTTAATTTTATTTGCAGCGACATATTCAGCACAATTACCAACATTAAGACCTGCAACATCAACATGTTTACCCATAAGAGCAGCCCGAATTTCAGCATCACTCTTATAAGGAATTACATTAACCTTACAATCGGTTTCAGCCATAAATAATATAGCAGCGATATGATCATCGGAACCAATTCCTGAAACTGCCCAGGTTAATTCTCCTGGATGTTGTTTTGCATAAACAATAAGTCCTTTTATACTTTGGAATTTCTTCTCATCAGGATGAATACCTACAACACCAGGATCTGTGACAAGATTTACTATTGGGGTATAATCAGACATCGCATAACCTGTTTCTCTCATTAAAGTGTTAGAAGGAGCATGAGGTATATTTACTGTTCCCAAGGTGTACCCATCAGCTTTTGCAGCTTTTAAGGCCATCATTTCTATCTCAGTATTTGCACCAGGTTTATTAACAACAACGAAAGGTTGTCCAAAATATTTATCTGCATATTTTCCAACAATACGAACCAAAACATCTGTAGCACCACCAGCACCAAAACCAACTATAACTGTAATGGGTTTCTCAGGATAGCCTGCAGCACCCACTGTAGATGCAAATACCATACTAATTAACATAACTACTAAAATTAAAACTGTAAATTTCTTGTACATTTATAAAACCTCCTATAATTAACAAATTTTAATTAACAAATTTAAATCATTATATATTACCCAATCATTTTTTTCTTTATCCTACATTATAATTCGCCTCCTCTTATAATTATTTTTTTCTGGCAATAATTTTAACTCTTATGAAAGTATAATACTATTTTTTTAAAAAAATCTTATTTCAAAACCTAACTTAATCGGTTTCGTCTATTTTTACTTTACTTTTAAAAAATGAAATAATACCAAAAGTTAATGAAATTATAACCAATCCACTTAATAACCAATTAATGCTTCCTTCAAACATAATATTTAAACTTCCTCCAGAGATCATCATAGCTTTTCGCCAATTTTCTTCAGCCATTGGTCCTAAAATTAGACCTAGTACAGCCGGGCCTGGATCTATTCCTGCTTTTTTCATTGAATAGCCAATAAAACCAAAAAGTAACATCATCGCAGAATCAAATATGTTATTATTAATAGCATAGCTACCTACAATGCTTAATACGATAACTAAAGGACCTACTATACTATTGGGAACCTTTGTTACTTTTGCAAAAATATAAGCTCCATAATATCCCATAAAAAGCATTATAATATTAACGAAAAATAGACTGACTATAAAAGTATAAACTATATCTCCATGCTCAGCAAATAGTCTTGGACCAGGTTGAAGTCCATGTATTATAAGTCCACCTAAGAAAACAGCACTTACTGCATTCCCCGGAACTCCTAAAGTAAGTAAAGGAACTAATGAACCACCAGTCACACCATTATTAGCAGCTTCAGAACCCACCAGTCCTTCAGGAGCACCTTTACCAAATGAATCAGGTTCCTTAGAAAAACGCTTAGCTTGCTCATATCCCATAAAAGAAGCAATATTCCCTCCTGCTCCTGGAATTATTCCAATTATCGTTCCAAGAACACTTGAGCGCAAATAACAAGCAATATCTTTTTTAACTTCTCTATACATTTCTAAAAAACTAGTTTTTTTCCCTCTTTGCAAAATTTGGTGAACTACATTTACTTTATCATTCTCTATCATCTCTAATGCTTGAGGTATTGAATAAAGTCCAATAAGCAAAACAATTACGCTAATTCCTCCTAGTAAATTTGGGTTCCCAAAAGTAAAACGAGGAACTCCTGTTATCATATCTATCCCAACCGTCCCTACTAAAAGACCAAAACAAGCTGATATTAATCCCTTAATTATATTACTATTAGATAACGAAACAATTACCGATAAGCCTAACATAGCTACCCAAAAATATTCTGCCGCCCCAAACATTAAAGCAAAATTAGCGAGAGGAGGAGATAAAAATAACAAAACAATTACACTAATTAAACCACCAAAAGTAGATGCTATTATCGCAATTTTTAAGGCTTTATCTGCTTCACCTTTTTTAACCATAGGATAACCATCATAAGCAGTAGCTATAGAACTCGGTGTCCCGGGTATCTTTAATAATATAGCAGAAATCGATCCTCCATAGATAGCCCCACAATAAATACTGCCCAATAAAATTAATCCTGAAGCTGCACTCATTTTAAAAGTAATTGGAATTAATAATGCTACTCCCATTGTAGCAGTTAAACCAGGCATAGCACCAATTCCAATTCCTGCAGCAACACCAAAAGACATAATTAAAATAGTTTTAATACTGAAAATTATAGGTAAAGAATTTACTATATGCTGAAACATTAAACTACTCTCCCTTTCTAAATTAAAGTTACGCTAACTTTTACTAAATACTTATGGTAATGGAACATTTAAAAAAGATTTAAAAACTAAAAATAATAAAACTGTAGAAAATAGAGGAACCATAATTAATAATTTCAGATCACGTACTTTTAAAACAAACATACTGCAAAATATATAAATTGGAGTTATTATAAAATAACCTAACAGGCTTATAAAGTAGATATAAAAAACACTCATCACTACAATAGGAGCAAATTGCCAAAAAATATATTTTTCTTCTTCTTTTCCTTCTTCTTTTTTTATTGTAACTAAAAATTTAGATTTCAAAGTAGATAAAAATAATAAAACTGCTAAAATAATTGTTATAATACTTATTGTCTTAGGAAAGGCAGCAGCACTACTGGAATAATTTCTTGTAATAGAGTAAAAAAATGTCCCTAAAAAAACAAGAATTACCGATGTTATTCGGTCAATTTGAGTTATTTTCATTTTATAATTTCCTTTTCTTAAATTTATAATAAAATATTTTTAAATAATTAATTTCCCAAATTAAAATAATATAATTTCTTTCTAAATCATATTTTCTAAGATTATATTACAATATTATTAATTTTATTCTTTAGCTATCTTAGAAAATCTTAAATTAATTTAAATAGTATTTCTTACACTTTAATCATCTTCTTTGTAATATTTTTCAATACGTTTTTATTAAAATAATAAAATATTTTTCCTATTTACCTTTCTTGTAGCTACTAAATCTATATCTTCATCTAATAAATCCTTTGCTACTACCTGCCCAATCTCAATAGGAGCTTCCACTTTGATCTGATGAGTAATTTCTCCTATATTTTTTAAATATTTCTTAGGAATAGGAGAGGGCGTTTTTACGCTTACCAAAGAGAAATTTCCCTTTTCTACCAGAACAGACCCGGTAAATACTCTTACGGGATTAGTAATTTCGTTTTTTACGTATTCTTTACCTTTAGGACATCCGGCTCCTTCTATACTTTTAATTTTACTGCCCTCGAATTCAACTGTTATACGACAGCTATTAGGACAAACTATACAGGTAAATTCCTTTTTCATTATTATTTCAACCTCACCTTTATACTCTTTATAGATTTTAATTCCTGAGATGTTAATTTTATCCTAATCATCTCCGCTGGATTTACTCTGGATAAAAACTTCTTCTTGATCATCCTTTTATCATCTTCAAATACTAAATTTTTATTTTTCCCGGGCTGAATTACCCGAAAAGAAAAGATAGTATCTTTATGGTTAACTAATCTTTGAGGAACCACATACCTTAAACCTTCTCCTAAGCTAACCTTTATCTCTTCTTTAGTTTTTAATTTTCCTCTTAAATAATCTACTACTCCTTCTATTATATATTCTGCTTCTAAAGAGGCATTATCTACTAAATCATGCACTTGTAGACTATTTCCACAGGTAAAAATTCCGGGAATATTGGTCTGTCCCCTCTCATCTACCTCTGGTCCTCCGGTTCGAGCATCTAAAATTATTCCGGCCTGGCGAGATAGTTCATTCTCCGGGATTAAACCTACGGAAAGAAGTAGAGTATCACAGGAAATTTTTCTTTTACTTCCGGGAACAATTCCTCCTCTCTTACCTAGTTGAGCGATGGTAACTCCGGATAGACACCCATTCCCCCGAATATCTACTACTGTATGATTTAACAAGAGAGGGATATCAAAATCATATAGACATTGATTAAGATTTCGAGGAAGGCCACTACTGTAAGGGAGTTTTTCTGCTACCATTAATACTTCGGCTCCTTCTAAAGTCAAACGACGAGCCATAATTAAACCTATATCTCCTGAACCTAATACTATTATTCGTTTCCCTATCATATAGTTTTTTAAATTAATTAAATTCTGAACGACACCAGCGGTATAAATTCCTGCTGGCCGAGCCCCCGGTATACTAATCGCCCCCCGAGTTCGCTCCCGACAACCAAGCGCTAAAATAATTACTTTAGCATGAAACGAATGCAACCCTTCTCGATTAACTACTAACAGCTCTTTTTGAGAAGTAAGGTTAATTACCATACTATTTAATAAAAAAGGTATCTTTTTCTCCATTACCTGATCAATATATTGTTGAGCATATTCAGGTCCGGTTAGGATACGTTTAAACTTTTCCAATCCAAAACCATCATGAATACATTGATTTAAAATGCCACCCAGATGGCTTTCTCTTTCTATAATAAGAATATCTTTTATACCCTTTTCGTAACAGGCAACTGCCGCCGCTAAACCAGCAGCCCCTCCCCCTATAATAATAACTTCTCTTTCTTTCATAATTTGTTTACCTCATCACTTCTATACCCAATAAATAAATAAGAATTATCCCCCTTTAGATTAATCTCTTCAAGGGTGAGACCAAATTCATTTCTCAAAATATCAATAATTCTGGTCAAACAATATCCCCCTTGACAACGACCCATCATAGCCCTACTACGATATTTTATAGAAATTAAACTCTTCGCACCTAAGGGGTTATTAATTGCTTCTAATATTTCTTTTTTAGTAACCTGTTCACAACGACAGACTATCTCTCCATAATCGGGGTCTTGTTTAATTAAGGTTTTCTTGGTTTCTTCATCCTGTTCACTAAAACGAAGGATTCCTTTCCTCAAAGGATTAAAGTTAGAATTAGGAGATAGTTTCTCTTTTTTATTAATAATTCCTACTATCTTTTTAGCAATTGCTTGGGAAGAAGCTAATCCTGGAGATTCAATACCGATTAAGTTGATAAAATTATTAACTGAATTACTTTCTTCTATTACAAAATCCCAATACCCGCCTTCGGAAGAGGGAGCTTGTTTGGCTCTGATACCAGAATAACTACGGATAATATCTCGAGATGAAATTAAAGGTAAAAACTTTTGAGCTTCAGTAGAAAGCATCTTCATTGTTTGAGAAGTAGTAGAAAGATTATCCTTTTGTTTTATATATTCATTACTGGGTCCCAGCAGGATGTTTCCGTCAACCGTTGGGGTAATATGAACACCAAGGCCTCCTGAACCTGCTTGAGGAACCGGGTAAACCAGGCGATTGACTAACCAGGAGGCATTTTTATCTAAAACATAATATTCCCCCCGACAAGGGTAAATTCGATATTTATCTTTTTCCACCATATGAGCTACTCTATCAGAGTAGAGACCAGCACTATTAATTACATAAGAAGAGATAAATTCTCCCTGATTGGTATTGATTCTAAAATCAGAATTTCTTAACTTAGCTATACTTTTTACTTCGGTATTTAAAAAGAAGGAAACACCATTACGAAGAGCATTTTCTGCCAAAGCGATAGTTAATAGATAAGGAGAGGTAATAGCTGTTTCCGGAGAATAAAGAGCAGCTACCCCTTTGACATTAGGCTCTAATTTTTTTAGTTCGGCAGTATCAATAATTTGTAGGCCATCTACCTTATTCTTTTCTCCCTGGGCTTTTAATTTTTTTAATTCCCTAATCTCTTCTTTCTTTTGGGCGACTACTACTTTTCCTATCTTCTTATAAGGAACATCAAGTTCTTGACAAAGCTTGGCAAACGACTTATTCCCTTCTACGCAAAGTTGAGCTCTTAAGGTTCCCGGTTTATAATTAAAACCAGCGTGAACCACTCCACTATTTCGGCAACTTATTCCCCAACCGACATCAGCTTCTTTTTCCAGTACTGCAATCTTAACTTTATACTTAGACAATTCCCGGGCAATGGCACATCCCACTACTCCACCACCAATTATTACTACATCATAATGATTATTCGTTGCTTTCATTTTAATTTTTCCTTTTATCTATAAAATATATAAAATCCATAATTTTAAAAGTTAATTAGAAGTACTATTCCAGGAATTAACTTCTATAAGCAAAGATTTTTTAGCTCTTTCTAAATGCTGAAGCAAGGCCTTAATAATAAGCTTTTGGTCATTCTTTTTTAAAGCTTCTATAATAGCCAGATGTTCTCTTACTGAACCGGCAAAATTAATTCCTTTTAGGGAAATATTTCTCAGCCAGTGAATCTGTTCTTGAAGGTTAGCTAATAATTCGATAAGTTTTTTATTGCCACAATTATGACTAAGAAGATTGTGAAATATTTTATCTAATGCTAAATACTGAATACAATTTTCTGTATTTGTAGGCATATTAATAAATTTTTTAAAATCTTCTCCAACCTTTTCTAATTTTTCTATAGATATCTTCCCTATGGAATTTTCCACTGCTAATGATTCCAGAGTTTTCCTAATCTCAAAGATATCTTCTACCATTTGAGCAGTAATATTGGAAACTGCTGCCCCTTTTCGGGGGACAATAGTAACAAATCCCTCTTTTTCCAATCTATTAAAAGCTTCTCTAATGGGAGCTCTGCTTATACTCATGGCTTGGGATAATTCTTCCTCCAATAAACGGCTACCTGGTTTTAGGTTGCCTCTGATAATTTGAAATTTTATATTTTGGTAAACCTTATCTTTGAGGGATGAATAGTTTCCTAAATCTTCAAAATATTTTTCCATAATATCTGCTTTCCATTTAAAGATCTAACTTTTCAATATTTTTATTTTACCTTGTCGATTGTATATTGTCAACAAATACTCTTTTTCTATAAAATATTCTATCTTAGAAATAACTTCTTCTAATCCTTCATTTAGTATAATAACTACTCCACTTCGATCCTCAAACGCAATATCCCCTAGATGAATCTGAACACTAGTGGCTACCCCTCCCCAACAAGAAATATCCAAACAACCACCATTATCTATCACAATAACATCATCTGCTTTATTATGATCAATAGCTTTTACTCCAAATGATGTTTTAATTTATTTAACCCCGCTGCAATTGTTTTAAACATTGCTCCTTCAGTAATGATTTTAGGTAAACCTTCAGATTCTACCATAGTCTTAGTACCATAAGTAGAAACTTTTAATCCTAAAGCATCTCAAATGTTTGTAGTTGCAAACTTATTTAGGCATTCTCTCGTTCTGCTATCCATTATAGATGTAAAATTCCTCCTTATTTTTAGAAAACAGCAACAGGTTAAATAATATCTATTTTTAAAAAAAGTATTTTAACAATTATCGTTTTCTTTTTAATTCTCTCTCATTCACAACATTTTCTGGAGTTTCACCATGCATTACTTTTATCACTTTTTCTGAAGCCCTGGCTGCCATTCTTGTTTTTGTTTCTACCGTAGATGTCCCTATGTGAGGGGTTAAGACAACATTTTTAAGTTTACATAATTCATCAGGTACTTGCGGTTCTGTTTCAAAGACATCTAATGCTGCACCCGCAATTATTTTATCTTGTAAGACTTTAATTAATGCTTGCTGATCTACAACAGATCCTCGGGATGCATTAATTAAATAAGCGCTCTTCTTCATAATTTTAAATTCTTTTTCAGCGATGAGATGGTAGGTTTCTTTTATATAAGGCACATGTAACGTTATATAATCCATCTGTTTTATTAATTTTTCAAAAGGTAAATATTTTACACTTATACCCAATTTATCAGAAGCGGTTTTTTTCATATCATAATAATAAAGTTCCATACCAAAACCCCAAGCACGTTTTGCTACTGCCTGTCCAATTCTACCAAAACCGATAATTCCAAGTTTTTTACCATATAATTCATGGCTCATCATTAACATTGGATGCCAATTACCATCATTAGCGTTTCTTGTATAATTATCAGCTTCCACAATTCTTCGACTTACAGCAAGCATGAGAGACATAGTTAATTCCGCAGTACTTTCCGTGACTGAATAGGGCAAATTTGTAACCATAATTCCCTTCTTAGTTGCTGCTGCCACATCAATGTTGTCATAACCCACACCATAATGGCTAATAATTTTTAACTTCTTAGCTTTTTCGATAAATTCGGCACTAATTTTTGTTCTCACTGTAATAATCGCATCTATAATCGGTGCAAATTCTAAGAGTTCTTTCTGAGTTAGTGGAGAGTCGGTATTATTCATAAATACTTTACAATGCTCTTTTAATTTATTCAGACCCTCCTCAGGTAATTTTTTGGTTACAAGAACTTTAAAATCCATAAATAATAATTGCCTTCCCCTAAATATACTTACATTGTAAATTTTACTTTATTATGTTGTACTGATATCCTAGAAAATGATTATTCGTTGCTTTCATTTTAATTTTTCCTTTTATATATAAAATATATAAAATCCATAATTTTAAAAGTTAATTAGAAGTACTATTCCAAGAATTAACTTCTATAAGTAAAAATTTTTTAGCTCTTTCTAAATACTGAAGCAAGGCCTTAATAATAAGCTTTTAGTTATTCTTTTTTAAAGCTTCTATTATAGCCAGATGTTCTCTTACTGAACCGGCAAAATTAATTCTTTTTAGGGAAATATTTCTTAGCCAGTGAATCTGTTCCTGGAAGTTAGCTAATAATTCGATAAGTTTTTTATTACCACAATTTTGACTGAGAAGATTGTGAAATATTTTATCTAATACTAAATACTGAATACAATTTTCGGTATTTGAATTACAACCCATAAATTAATATTGCTTAATCTTGATATTTTTCAAATAACTCCTTTATTAATAGTTTCTGGGTCATCCAAAGGATAACTTTAAAATTTTAGTGAAACCTACAGGTAAATCATTATCTTTAAAAGTGATTATCTCTAATAATTAAAAAACATAATAACAAAAAATATTCTTTTTGTTATTAAAAAGTATGGTTGTTATAACTACTTTTTAATAACAACTATTTAATTGTTCTCCAAAATTGTGTTATTTAATTCTTTCTCTAATAAATGTTCTAAAACCAAATACTAAAGAAGCAACGGTAGCTATTAAAAAAACCCAATTAATTAATCCTGTAAATAAAATACCAATATTACCACTGCTTATTAATAATGCTCTACGGACATTAGATTCAGCCATTGGCCCTAAAATCAAAGCAAGTACAGCTGGAGCTGAATCTATGTTTAAATTTCTCATTACATAACCAATTAGCCCTACGATAAGCATTACGCCTACTTCAAATAAACTATTATTTATAGCATAGGTACCTACCATACTTAAAACAATAACGGTAGGTGCTACAATAATTTTTGGTATTTTAACTACATTTGCAAAGATACTAGCACCATAATAACCTAAAAAAAACATAATAAAGTTACCAAATAAGATAGAACCCATAAAGATATAGACAATATCAGCATTTTGACTAAAAAGCATTGGACCGGGTCTTAACCCTTGAATCAACAAACCGCCAATAAGTACAGCTGTTACACCGTTACCAGGAATACCTAGTGTTAATAATGGAATTAATGATCCTCCTGTTACACCATTATTGGCAGCTTCAGAACCGGTAATTCCTTCGCTAATACCAGTCCCGAATTTTTCAGGGTGTTTAGACCATCGTTTAGCTTCGTTATAACCTACATATGAAGCAATGTTTGCGCCTGCTCCGGGAACAATTCCTATAATCGTGCCAATAATACCAGAGCGCAAATAGGCAGGCCAAAATTGACAAAATTCTTTCCATATTTCTTTAAAACTAGCGAATTTCTGCAACTTCGCAACACTCGAACCCTTATTAATCTCTCCAGATTCAAGCATCTCTAGTGCCTGAGGTATAGAATATAACCCGATTAATAAAATAATAGGAGATATACCACTTAGTAAATTTATATTTCCAAAATCAAACCTTGAAAATCCTGTTAAAGGATCCATCCCAATTATACCTATAAACAAACCAATAACTGCAGAAATGAAACCTTTAATCAGATTATTACTTGACAAAGCTACAATTATAGATAAGCCGAAAAGGGTAACCCAAAAATATTCAGCCGGCCCAAAAGCTAATGCAATTTTTGCTAATGGTGGAGCAATTAAAAGTAGTGCAAGAGCGCTAATAATACCGCCGGAGAAAGAAGAAAAAATGGAAATTTTTAATGCTTTATCTGCTTCACCATTCTGTGCCATTGGAAATCCATCTAATGTGGTTGCTATTGAAGCTGGCGTACCTGGAATACGTAGCAAAATTGCAGGTATGGAACCACCATAAATAGCACCAATATAGATACCTCCTAATGCCATTAGACCATGAGCAGGAGTCATTGAAAATGTAATAGGGATAAGTAAAGCCACTCCCATTGTTGCAGATAATCCGGGCATAGCACCTATCGCTATACCACCTGCCACACTTAGGGCAACCAGTAAAATTCCATAAATACTAAAAATTTCTGAAATTACATTTAATATAAAAACCATAATAAATATTTTTTCCTTTTCTTAAATTTAGTAAATTATCCTAAAATTCCCATTGGTAATGGTACTCTCAAAAAAACTTTGAATACTAAATATAAAAATAATGTAAAACATAATGGATAAAATATTAAAACATATACTTTTTTGTACTTTAGTATAAACATTACCACAAAGAGATAGATGGGGGTTGCTATAAAAAAACCAACTAATGGAAATAAAATAAAATAGATAATTGAAAAAATTACGATACAAAAGATTCTGAAAAATTTTATATTCTTTTTTTCAATTTTGTAATCTAGCAAAAAAGAACTTATAAAAAGAGCGCAAGATAGAATAATCGCAACAATAAAAATGACTTTAGGGAAAGCACCTGCTCCTTTAGGGTAATTTTTTGCTATAAAATAACTGGTTATACTTAAAATAAACAAAACGATAGAAGTAATACGATCTTTCACCGCCATACTCATTATTAAATTCTCCTTTTTTAGTTAATGAGAGGGAGTGTATTACCACTCCCTCTCATTAAAGTCTTTACCATTGATAGATTTTATGAAGGTCTCTAATTGTAATATTGTATTTTTCAAATAACTGCCTAGCATCATCTAATAACATTACATCGAGAGGTTGTTGTGCCTTTTTGGCAGACTCAATAAATTTGGGATCATTAGCAGCTTCTTTGAAGGCACTAACTAATTTTTGAATAATTTTATCTGGCACTCCAGGAGGCGCAGAAATACCACGGCTAGCACCAGAAACTACGTGATAACCCAATTCATTAAATGTTGCTACATTTGGAAGATCAGGATACCTTTTCTCGCTCATTACTGCCAAAACTCTCAATTTACCAGCATCGACAAATTGCACAGCTTCACTAGCATTCATCGTTGCTGCTGAAACATGTCCACCTAATAAAGCAGTACGGGTTGGGGCGGCTCCGGTAAATGGGACTGGTATAAACTTAGAACCAGCTTTATCCTGTATTGCTAATATTGCAATATAGTCATCTCCACCTATTCCAGAATTACCCACAGTAATCTGTCCTGGGTGTTCTTGTGCATATTCTAAAAAAGTTTTTAAATCTGGAAATCTATCATCTTCGGATTTTACACAGAGGACTCCTGGATCAGTTACTAAATTAATTAGCGGGATAAATTCTTCAGGTTTATACTTGGTTTCTCTCATTACAGCATTAGATATTAAATGTGGTAAGTTAGTAAAGCCAATGGTATAACCATCAGGTTTTTGATTATATAACCAAGTAAATCCAATTTCAGCATTTGAACCAGGTTTATTTAAAACTACAACAGAAGTGCCTAAATATTTTTCCATATACGGCGCAAATAATCGAGCAGCAACATCAGTACCACCACCTGGAGACCAAGGAACCATCAAAGTAATCGGTCTATCAGGATAACTTCCAGCAAAAGCACTAAGTGAAACTACGAAAATAAGTAAACATGTCAAAAATAAAATTGAAAAACGTTTCATAATAAAATTCTCCTTTTAAAATTTAACCTTTTATTAATAGTAAAAAATAATTATTTTCTCAAATATATCATAACATCTCAAATATATCATAACATCTCAAATCTCCTCCTTTCATGAAAGTTAAATGTAAGTTTGTTTTCCGCGATTTTGTATTTAGCTTTCATTTTTATTTTTACTATCCTAAAACTCTCTATCTTCATTTATGAAATTTTCGAGAATTAATAATATATTTAATTTTTCTAATGTACTTTAAACAAAATAAATAATTAAATTCAACATATCATCTCTTTCTTCCTTATAAATTAGTAATGTAATATTCTAGGTATTATAAAAAGCTCATCATGGCCAAGAATCTCAGCTTTAGTCTTTTCTCCTGAAGCCACCTTCAAAACTAAATTAAATATTTCCTTTCCCATTTCAGTAATAGTTTTTTCACTTGTAATTATTTTACTAGTATCAAAATCTATATTAATCTTCATTTTTTGATACGTTTGCGGATTTCCGGTAACTTTTATAACGGGGGCAATTGGAAATCCGGTAGGAGTTCCTCTCCCGGTAGTAAACAATATAATTTGTGCTCCTCCTGCTACTAAACCAGTGGTAGACTCTCCGTCCTGCCCGGGAGTATCCATTAAAAATAATCCTTTGTTTGGAATAGTCTCAGCAAATTTTAAAACTCCATTTATTGGTGATTTTCCAGCCTTTTCTATATTTCCTAAGGCTTTTTCCACTACTGTACTTATGCCTCCACTAAAATTACCAGTGGAAATTAAATTTGAACGTTTTTTGTAAGTCGGATCAGAAGTAGAAATAGCTAATTCTCTCTCAGTTTTCTTAATTGTTTTAAGAAGTAATTCCGCCACTTTTTTATTAACACAACGCTCCATAAGAATTTTTTCTGCTCCCAAAAGTTCAGTTGTTTCACTAAAAATAGATGACCCTCCAAGGGAAATTAAAGTATCAGATGTTACTCCTATGGAAGGATTAGCAGCAATCCCAGAAAAAGCATCGGTTCCACCACACTCTAAACCAAGTACCAATTCGGAAATATCAAATTCCTTTCTTTGATTATTAGACACTTTATGATACAATTTTTTTAGTAAAACAGTACCTTTATCTATTGTTTGTAAAGTATCTCCTTCTTCTTGAATTATGATTTTTTCTACTGGCTTTCCGGATTTTTTTACCTCATTATAAAACTCAAAAGGAGTAAAGCGTTCACAGCCTAAACCAACTATTAAAACTCCGCCTACATTAGGATGATTTGCTAAGTTTATAAGAGTCCGAGCAGTTTGTTCCAAATCTTCTCCTACTTGACTACACCCTACTCCATGTTTCAAACAAATCACTCCTTCAATATTCTGAGCAATTTTTTCAGCTACTTTATTAGCACAGAAAACCGAAGGAATTACTGCAATATAATTACGAACTCCTACACGACCATCTGCTCTTTTATAACCTTTAAATTTCATTAGTATTAACCTTTCCTCCTTTCAAGCGTCCTCGATTGGATTGAAGATTATGGACATGGACCCAAGTGCCTTTCTTTATGTTTTGTATAGCATAACCTATTACTTCTCCATACTTGACCACTTTTTCATCTTTAAAAATGTCTGTTAGAGCAATTTTATGACCAAAATTAATATTTTCTTTAGCTACAAAAGGAGTTCCCTCCATGTCAAAAATTTCTCCTTTTTTTATATAACCAAGTGCAACTACAACATTGTCCTTTTTGTTGATCCTTAAATTTTTAATCATCTTTATTTTTCCCTTAATCTATTTTCTGTCATTGCTATTTAAAAAGTGCACCCGAACTAGCTGAACTTACCATCTTAGAATAGGTATTTAAAAAACTATTTTTAGGAATTTTTGAAACTTTTGGCTTCCATTCTTTCCTTCTTTTTTCTAATTCTTCAGAAGATACTTTTAGTTCTAATTTTCTTTCAGGAATATTAATATCAATAATATCTCCGTTTTTTACTAATGCTATAGTACCCCCTGCTGCAGCTTCAGGAGATACGTGACCTATACATGGACCTTGGGTAGCGCCAGAATATCGGCCATCAGTTATCATTGCAACCGAATCTCCTAACCCCATTCCAATTAAAATAGCAGCTGGTAAAGAAAGCTCTCTCATCCCTGGTCCACCTTTTGGTCCTTCATATCTAATAACTAAAATATCACCGGATTGTACTTTTCCTAAAAGAAGTAAGCCCCTTACCTCTTCTTCGGAATCAACTACTTTTGCCGGACCAGAATGTATCATCATTTTTGGCGATACGCCACTTTGTTTAATAACAGCTCCTTCAGAAGCCAGGTTTCCTTTTAAAATAGCAATTCCTCCTTCTGACGCTAAAGGATTATCCAAGGAATGTATTACTTTGCCCGGAATAAGTTTAACTTTAGATAAATTTTCTTCCAGGGTTTTTCCAGTCACCGTCAAATGTTTAGTGTAAAGTAAGGGTTCCAAGGTCTTTAGTACCATTTGAACACCACCAGCTTCGTCAAAATCAGACATATTATATTCAGAAGCAGGTTTAAACTTTGCTAAAAGTGGAGTCTCTCTACTAAGTTTATCAAATAGATCCAAGGAAACTTCATAACCAATTTGAGCAGCAATCGCAGTTAAATGCAAGATAGCGTTAGTTGATCCTCCTAAAGCCATCAGTACTCGAATTACATTATTTATTGTTTTTTTAGTTATCATTTTAGTAGCTCTTAGGTCCTCTTTAATTAATTGTACCGCTCTTTCTCCTACCTTTTGAGCCATTTGATATCTTCGTGAATCAACAGTTAGCATAGTAGTACTGCCAGGAAAAGAAAGACCTAATGCTTCAACAATTGAACTCATTGTAAAAGCAGTACCCATCATAGAACAGGTGCCGACTGTAGCACAGGTAGTTGATTCAATTTTATAAAACTCTTCTTCGCTTATAAATCCAGCTTTAACTTTTCCCATTGCTTCTTTAATATCGCAAGTTACTAAATTTTTATTCCCGATTTTCCGAGACATCATAGCTCCACCTGTCATAAAAATCGTAGGTAAATTCAAACGGGCAGCAGCCATCAACATTCCTGGAACAATTTTATCGCAGGAACACAACATAACCATTCCATCAAATTGATGAGCTTGCACCATTAATTCTATAGAAGCTGCGATAATATCTCTGGAAGGAAGAATATAATGCATTCCCTCGCCTTGGGCAACCGCATCACAAGGTGCTATAGTGTTAAATTCAACCGGCATGCCCCCTGCCGTATAAACTCCTTCACGAACAAATCGTGCAAGTTCTCTTAGGGGATAGTGAGCAGGATTAGTCTCGCTAAAGGAGTTGACAATAGCAACTTTAGGTTTTTTTAAGTTTTCTTCGCTATACCCTATCGCCCGATACATTGCTCGAGCATAGGCTCCGGTTATTCCCTTCATTACTTTATTACTTCTTAGTTCAGCCATTAATTACTTTTCTCCTTTTTACTTTACTTCATACAAGGATTTCCCCTCGCTTAACATTTTATATACATTTTGTGCAGTTTTAATTTGAAGCTCATATATTGCATCTTCCGAATACCAGCTAGTGTGAGGGGTTATAATAACATTGTCTAATTTCGCTAATGGGGATTTTGGGTAATCAATTTAATCATTGTATTCCAATACATCTAACCCTGCTCCGACAATTTTAGCTGATTTTAAGCCATCAAGAAGAGCTATTTCGTCAATCAATCCCCCTCTGGAAGTATTAATAATAAAAACACCATCCTTCATTTTTTTAATTGAATCTTTATTTATTAAATGATGGGTTTCTTTATTTAAAGGAGTGTGTATTGAAATAACATCAGAATGATTTAATAGTTCGTCGAATGTTCCGAATTTTATCCAATTATATTTTTCTGTATCAGTAAAATAAGGATCATATGTAATAATATTTAAATCAAAGCCTCGTAATTTTTTTGCCACTCTTCTAGCTATATTTCCAAATGATAATAACCCGATAGTTAATTTGGATAAT
>Ga0307991_1001300_pt1 | contig 17575 bp, 16 predicted proteins | sample EllFjometagen131_FD_203146 | JGI IMG/M metagenome (GOLD analysis project Ga0307991, IMG submission 203146) | Marine microbial communities from Ellis Fjord, Antarctic Ocean - #131 | ecosystem: Environmental > Aquatic > Marine > Unclassified | place: Southern Ocean | collected 2014-10-08
TTGGCCTCCTTATTGTGGTTGTGGTAAACTCCTTTATAGAGGTTTTTCCATGCTTAATCAACTGTTTTTATTCATCTTATAGCATTTCTTTTTAACACCCTTTACAAGCCGTCTGGTTGGAAAATAAAGAAAAAATTTGCTCGGTTCCCAAAAAATTTTATGATAATGTGCAGACCAAAACAATTAAGATGGATATCAGATCAACCCCTCAAAAAACAGGTAAAAAGGATGCAGAAAAAACCTTTTCACTTACGGCGCTGATGATGCCTGAAACCTATTTAAAAAATAAATTTCAAAAAAATGAAAACAATCTGATTTACGATAACGCTACCGGATTGCTCTGGCAAAAATCAGGTACAAAATATCCTGTGAACTGGCATCAGGCGAAAAGGTATATTGAAAAACTGAATAAAAAGAAGCACGGCGGCTGTTCCAACTGGCGGTTGCCAACAATAGAAGAACTGATCACTCTTTTATATAAACCGCCGCGAGGTACGGGTTACTGTATCGAGCCTGTTTTTGATACAAAGCAGAAATGGCTCTGGAGTTCAGACAAATGTACGTTTATTTCAGCATGGTATGTCAGCCTTGATCTGGGGTTTGTTGCATATAATGATGTAAGCAGTTTTTATCATGTTAAAGGGGTATGTAAAATCAGTAATTAGATGCAAAAGCATGATGCACCGTCTTGACAATCAGATGCCGGTCAAATAGGATATACCCCGATTGACATTATTCTTGCAATTTCACAAAAAAAACGGCCTGGTCAGAATGGTGCAACAAAAAATTCTTATACTTCCAGTATTGGTTATGATTCTATCCGCCTGGGTCGTTCCGGCGGGTGCCCATCCCCATATTTTTATTGTACAGCGGCTGGATGTGGTATTTGACGACAAGGGACTTGCAGGCATCCGGATTCGCTGGAAATTCGACGATATGTTTGCTGGCATGATTGCCGAAGACCATGATCGCAATCATAACGGGCATCTGGAACATGATGAAGTGAAATCGATCAGAGAAAACGCCTTTTCCTATCTTGCAGAGCATAACTATTTTGTTTTTATAACAATAGGGAACAAACCGTTCAAGGTCAACTATACGACTGATTTTACGGCGACACTCCAGGACGGGAGGCTGGAATACCGATTTTTTGTGCCCTGCCATGTCAGGGCCAACCGAAATGTAAAAAAAATCACCGTGGCCACCTATGATCCCACCTATTATTCGGCGATTTTTTTTACAAAAAACAAACCCGTATCACTGACCGCTGCAGATGCCTGTGAAGTAAAAACAGCCATTCGGGAAGATCCTGCAACCACGATTTATTATGGTATGATTCACCCCTGGACACTTTTTCTGGAGTTTTGCCTGAAGTCATGAGAAAAAGCATAATCGTACTGATCCTTTTTTTCGTAACCTGCCCCTGGGTTGCTCCGGTTTTGGCACAAAACCCGTTTACCTCCAAACCAAAAACCCAGCACAAGGCTTTGCCCGTGCTGGTGAAAAGCCAGTTTTTTGTAAAAATCATTATCTGGCAGCACCAGTTAAAACAAAAAATGTCCGAACTCATCAGGAATGTGCAGACCACGGGAGACACAATGCCGCTGCTGTTTCTGATGGTACTGGCGTTCAGCTATGGTGCCATCCATGCAGCCGGCCCGGGGCACGGCAAGTTCGTAGCCATGTCCTATGTGCTGTCGCACAGGGCATCTGTTATGGTCGGGCTGCTGTTCGGCACCTTCACCGCCTTTTTCCACGGTTTTTCAGGGGCGGTAGGTGTGCTGGGGCTGCGCTATCTCCTTCAGCGAGGTGTGGGTGAAACCCTTGGAACGGTGACCACTGCAACCCAGGTCATCAGTTTTGGTCTTATTTCGCTTCTGGGGCTGGGTATTTTTTTAAAAAACGGATACGCGCTGTTTTCAAAACCTGTATCCAGCCACCATACACAGAAAACAAAAGCATTCGGGAAAGGCCTTGTCCCGTGGGCTTTGGCCGTCGGCCTGGTTCCCTGTCCGGCAGTGGTGATGGTTATGCTGTTCTGCCTTTCCATGGATGCCCTGACCCTCGGCCTGGTACTGGCGGCTGTTATATCCCTTGGGATGGCAATGACCATCTCCGGTGTTATCATTGCTGTTATTATCGGCAAGGCCGGGGTTTTGCAAACCGTTTCCAAAAAACGCGCTAAAATGATTGAGCATAGTATCGGGTTTGTTTCCGGAATGGCCATTTTCGTTTTTGGCGCACTTTTTTTTACAATTGCGGTTGGCTGATTGTTTTATAATAATTTTAGCGAACTTCGGCACGGTTTTTAATACATTTTTTATACGGATCACCAATGCGCATTCAATTTTTGAATACAAAAGGGTCGCAAAAAAATCAGTCAAAAATTCCGAATTGACACTTTATGCCCGTTCCTCTATACTTTGATTAAAATTGAACAATTTTCAAATCAATCTAAACCGATCTCTTGCATAAAAAAGGCACCGTCACATCGATTCGCTAAAAATCGCCCAACTCAGGTTTAATATTAGCCGTATGTTAAAAATCATAAAATTCGGGCTCCAGCCAGGTCAGAAACAAATGATAATTCTACCCTATTTTGGAATTCTTGTTATTTTCCGCAACCCCTTATCAGTGTTTAAAATATGACAAACAACGAAATAATGTCGGACGCGAATGTTGAAAAGCTGTTTCAAGAGCTTAAACGCATCGATTCAGGCAGAACATCTGATGAGCATGGCTTTGAAGCAGAGGCGAACGCGCAAAACAAAGACGAAGAAAGGGCTCAGGATATCTGGCAGTCGCGTTTGATCGATATGGTACATTTTTTAAGTGCCTATTTCATGGATGTTCAATATTGGGAAGGCGTTGATGCTGAAAAGGACACGTTTGAGCAATTATCTCAAACGTTTACCCAACTTGCAGAATTGCCGGTCCAGCAGGAACCGGTACTGATCCGCTATCGGGGGCTTCCAACTGCTTCCAAGGGCTCTGCCAGGGCCGATTATGTGGTTTCCTTAGGGGATCTTATGGTGGATGCATCCGTGGCACCAGGCATGATCAAACGCCTGGGGATACGTATGTCCCACCTTGCCGGCCGCCTGGACAAGGCCTTTACTGTTTTTGCTGATCAGGGCATCCGGACGTTATGCATCCATCTGCCCGGCAAAACAGACAATGAATTAAATCGAATGCATCTTTGTCTGAACATTATCTCCAGGTATACGCATGCCATCAAAACCAATACACCCATTGCCTTTGAAATTGAGGGGAAACCGTTTTCGATTCAACCTGTTATCGATGAAAAAAAACAGCCGGACCCTAACCTAACGCTGGTGGCAGGGTTAAACAGTTTAAGCCCCGAGCAAATGAAGGCGCTGATTTTAAAGGTCCATTCCTGGATGAAACGTGGGATACAAGAAGGGGATGGCCAACGTTTTGCCAGCGTCTATAACGCTTTTTTCGGGGTCAAAAGCTTAAAAGAAAAATTGATCAAACCGCCATTGGAAGTCAACAATGTCCAATGGCTGATGATCGATGGCGATAAGCCCGGAGATTTAGTCCCGAAAGACCGCAATCACCACTCGATCTCTGGGAAAGAGGGGGTAGCCAAAAAAACGGAAAAGAATTTGGCCGGTGTTTACGGCCAAACACTTGGAAGGCTGGACTCAAAAAAATTTAAAAAAAAACTTACCCTGACCGTAGAACTGCTGGAGGCGGTGGACTCTCCGGAAAAAATCAATAAAATAATGAAAAACATCTACGGAGATAATTTTAAAAAAATAGATGCTAAAGAGTTGGGGCAAAAAATGGACATTGCCAGCAATCTGCTGGCAGCAGTAGAAAAAAATCCCAAGGGCCGGAATATTCGTAAAAAGGTGCTTGATGATTTTCAAAACCGGCTCGAACAAGTCAAGGATGATGTATATGATGATATTGCCGTCGAGGAAGGTAAAATCAAAATTGCGGCCCAGGGCCATTCTTCTATAATAAAAGGCGTTCAAACCAACCTGTTGCAAAAGCTCGATTTTTACAAATCCCGTTCGATGACACGCAAAAAAATCAAAGCCCTTGTAAGCGGCGATGCTGATTTTGATAACAGGGATTACGACGTTATTGCCGCCGAGTTTGATGTTTCGGTTGAAGACACCCGGAATATTATCGATCTGCTGAAAAGCTGTTTTGATAATAAGGGACATTTTCTCAGGGAAATTTTTGAAAAAAATATTCCCGAATTTATTTGCTACGAAAAAAAAATATTCGAGTTTTTATGGCAGTATCTCAAGGAAACCAAGTATCGCAGTGACCGGGTGGCCTTTTTAAACTCCCTGCAACTGTTGATCGCCAAAATGCATCAGCCCAAGCGGGCCATTCGCGTCCTGATAGAGGATTTTTGTGCTAATCCCGAAACAATTGCGCATGCGGATCGTAATGCGCTGATGCTGGCGAATTTGCTGGTGCGCAAATACAACAAGGAACTTAATCTTGATATTGAACTTACGCCTGAAGAGGTGTTGCTGGTCAAAGAAGGCCTGGATCGGGAAGTGATCACCTATGCCATCTGGCGTATAGAAAGCAATCGGGAGAAATTCATTACCAAAATCCGAACAGTTCATCAGGCCATCGTAAAATCGCTTAAAGCTCCGGAGGCTGCATCGAAGGCCATGCCGTTTCAATTCCTGGCAAACCTTGAAAGGGAGGTATTTATATTTCTCGCCCTGGTGAACGGAAAAACCGCCCGAACCGTATTGCGCAACGCCATAAAAATTTATAGTAATCCCGAATCAAATATTTTTGTTCAACCTGAAAGCCCGAACCATATCGAAGCCCTGCTGCAGCATCTGATTATCCTGATTCGCGGATTGGGAAGAATTGGAAACCGGTCTGATCTGACACTATTCCAAAAAATCAAAGGCAACATCAGGAAATTCCAGAGCCAGGGTGAAACGGTCCGGCATGAAATGCTGGTGAAACGCATTACAGGATGGGCTGAAATGGCTGCAAACAATATCAACCGGAATGAATGATATTGCCGGTTTGACCATTCAATCTCTCAATTCCTAAATTTTATGGGCATGCTGTCTGTTTGGGGTGAAGCCCATCATGTGATAGCTGAATTTTAACGAATGCCTGAATGATCTGAGACGGTTTTAAAATGCTCATTTCCCAGAAGTCAAACCAACCGTTTTCTGAAAAAAATGTCCTCAATATACTGGTCAAAAATAAGCTGCTCGGCAAGGCCAGGGCATTGGAGGTATTATCCAAAAAAGAGGCCATTCAACAGCGCCTTGAAAAGAATCACAAACAGCCTGTCACCATTATCGACATTATCTCATCTCTTAAGTTGGACCGGGCCGATGGTTTGTCCGGCCAACTGGATGAGGATACGATCTTCCAGACCCTTGCCGCCGAATGGAAAGTCCCATTTACCAAAATCGATCCTTTAAAGCTGGACCTTAATGTAGTGACAACCATACTCCCCCTTTCTTTTGCCATGAAGCATCTGGCATTACCCATAGATGTGCGCGACGGATGTCTGACGGTAGCAACACCCAACCCCTTTAACGCCGAGGTAATGGAGGATATTGCCCGGGCCAGTAATCTGGAAATCAAGGCCGTCGTCAGTTCTAAATCCGATATTATAAAAATTATCAACGAATTCTACGGATTTAAACGGTCCATTGTCGCCGCCGAACACCAGTTCACCGCACCATCCGTGGATCTTGGAAACCTGGAGCAGTATGTTCGTTTAAAATCAACCGATGAACTGCCTTCCAATGATCAGCATGTTGTCAATGCCGTGAATCACCTGTTGAGCTATGCCTTTGAGCAGCGGGCCAGCGACATTCATATAGAACCCAAGCGGGACAAAAGCCTGGTCCGGATGAGAATCGACGGCGTCCTCCATATGATTTACGAATTACCCAAAAATGTCCATTCAGCCGTTATCAGCCGGATAAAGAATCTCTCACGAATGAATATGGCTGAAAAACGGCGGCCCCAGGACGGCCGGATCAAAACCGACAGGGGAGATGTAGAAATTGAGATACGGGTATCAACGATCCCGGTGGCCTTTGGTGAAAAAGCCGTGTTGCGTATCATGGATCCGGATATTCTTTTTCAGGACCTTGAGAAACTGGGATTTACCGAGCAGGACCTGGCCCGTTACAACGGATTCATCAATCGGCCCCATGGCATCGTACTGGTCTGCGGCCCTACCGGCAGCGGAAAATCAACAACCCTGTATTCAACCTTAAGAAAGATTGCAACCCCTGAAATCAACATCACAACCGTTGAAGACCCCATTGAAATGGTTCATGAGAGCTTTAACCAGATCGCGGTTCAACCAGCGATAGACATCACCTTTGCAACTATTTTAAGGAATATATTACGGCAGGATCCGGATATTATAATGATCGGTGAAATGCGTGATCTGGAAACCGCTGGAAACGCAGTTCAGGCGGCCCTGACCGGCCACCTTGTATTATCGACACTGCATACCAATGATGCCCCGTCGTCCATTACCCGATTGCTGGACCTGGGGGTCCCGCCTTTTTTAATCAGGGCCACGCTGGTGGGGATTTTGAGCCAACGGCTGGTTCGCAAGGTATGCAGCCGGTGCCGGGAAACATTTGAGATGGATACGGCCGAATTAAAGGGCATGGGGTTGGATATCGGTCGGACGGGATCGGTTCGTCTCACTCGCGGCAAAGGCTGCCTGCGGTGCCGGGGAACAGGTTATTTCGGCAGAACGGCTATCCTTGAAGTGCTGCCGTATTCCGAAGCACTTAAAAAATTAACGACTCCTGCAGCCGATCTGGAACGGCTGTCTGCCAAGGCCAGGGAAGAGGGCATGATCACCCTCAGAAAAAATGCCGTTAAAAAACTGTTAAAGGGAGAGACAACTTATCAGGAAGTACTCCGGGTTACCTGGACAGTTTAAAGGGTTAAGGTACGCCCATTGATTTTTTCTAATCTCCATTTCAGATTTCAGACGCTTCAAGCTTCTGCCCCCCGACTTCTATCTTCAAACGCCTACCCTTAACCCTACGGCTGAAACGGGCTGCAGACTTTATCTCCGGGATGAATATCTTTGTTTGAATTGGTAACGATAACCGTGGAAGTTGTCTTTTCAGTGTGCAAAACGAGAAGCGTACCGAAATTTACCGGATTTAAGCGTATAGTTTTATCCGAGGCAGGATCAAGTTTTTTGGTGTCTTGGTAATAAACACTGTATTGCTGGCCGAGCTCGATGCCGTCTTTACTTCCCTTGTCGATAAACGCCGTTGTACTCTCACCGATCAGGTCGGCATGTTCTTCGGAAACGATCACTCGGGCTTTAATATTTCCGGGACTGGGTTTCAAAAAAATTTTAGAATCCTTAGGCCTGAAAGGTAGCAGTTTGTCGCCTATTTTAATTTCACGGTATGTATCCATTACACGGGCAATGACAAAATCAGGCTCTTTTTTCTCAATTTCCACCACACCTGTCAAGTAATGCTGGATGCCTGCATTTGATCGATAGGCGTTGTCGATGGCAGGTGCCATAGTTCGGTAAACCGTATGCCGACTGCCCGGTATGAGTGTTTTGCCGACTTCCGGTTGAATATAAATCATATCCCCGGTACTGATCATCTCATGATCGCCATCGACTTTAAAGATCGATCCATTGGCGAAAATTGCTATTTTTTTAATAAACCCGACCTGATTGATGGAGGTATAGAGATAATACGGCATTTTTTTCAAAGATGCCACCTGAGTAGCTGGCGATGGGGGCATCGGGGCCTTCAGTGTCAGTTTATCGGTACCCTCTCCCTGGTATAAACGAATCCGTTCTCCTGGATAAATCCAGTGCGGGTTTGGAATTTGACGATTTTTATTCCACAGATCAGGCCATACCCAAGGCGAATCAAAAAACTGGTCCGATAAATCCCACAGGGTGTCCCCTCTCTGAATAGTATAATAAAAACCGGCTTCATGGGTAAGCGCGATCTCATTTTCCTGTGCAAAAAGACCTGTCTGGCAAAAAGCAGTTATTGCAGTAAAGATAAGGCAACACATGATCATATGCAATCTTACTTTAAGTTTCATTGGTTTCCCCATTTTTTTCTTAATAAACCAGTCGGTTCCGGACCTTAAATCTCAAATTTTTAGGCGGTAATGGATGGTGTTCCTCAATCCTTCAATTTTATGATACATATCAGTACTCTGTTTGTAATCTGTTTGTCAAGGTTTTCCATGCCAAGCCTTAAAACAAAAAAAGCCTTCCTGCATTGAAATGCAGGAAGGCTTTTTTATTATTATATTTTTATACCGGCGGCAACTATATCATGCTGCCTGTCCATCTGCCGGTTTTTCAAAGAAGGGTCGAATTACATCATTCCGCCCATTCCGCCCATTCCGCCCATTCCACCCGCTCCACCCGCTCCGGCAGGCATGGCCGGTTCGGATTTCGGTTCAGGTTTGTCGGCAATCATGGCCTCGGTGGTCAGCATCAGACCTGCCACGCTGCCGGCATTCTGGAGTGCAAAGCGGGCAACCTTGGTAGGATCAATGACACCGGCGTCAATAAGGTCTTCATAGGTGTTGGTGTCGGCATTGTAGCCCATTGAACCTTCACTGCTTTTAACCTTGTCTATTACCACGGAACCTTCATGACCGGCATTGTTGGCAATCTGGCGCAACGGCTCTTCCACGGCGCGGATGATGACCTTGACACCCAGTTTTTCTTCAGCCTTGGTTTCAATTTTTTCCAGGGCCGGAATGCAGCGAACAAGCGCAACACCACCGCCGGCAACGATACCCTCTTCTACGGCAGCACGGGTAGCGTTCAGTGCATCTTCAACACGGGCCTTTTTCTCTTTCATTTCAGTTTCGGTGGCAGCACCCACATTGATCACGGCAACACCGCCGATAAGTTTGGCCAGGCGTTCCTGGAGTTTTTCACGATCGTAATCAGAGGTGGTCTCCTCGATCTGGGCACGGATCTGTTTTACCCGGCCTTCCAGTGCATCGCGTTCGCCGGCACCGTCCACAACTGTGGTATTGTCTTTGTCGATGCTGATGCGCTTGGCTGTACCCAGGTCTGCAAGGGTCAGGTTCTCGAGCTTGATTCCCAGATCTTCGGAAACGACCTGGCCGCCGGTGAGAATGCCGAGGTCTTCGAGCATGGCCTTGCGGCGATCACCAAAGCCCGGGGCCTTGACCGCGGCGATTTGAAGGGTGCCGCGCAGCTTGTTGACAACTAGGGTGGCCAGGGCTTCGCCGTCCACATCCTCTGCAATGATCATCAGGGGCTTGCCCATTTTGGCAACCTGCTCCAGAACGGGCAGCAGATCTTTCATATTACTGATCTTTTTCTCGTTTATCAGGATATAGGGATCTTCCAGGGAGACAATCATTTTTTCAGGATCTGTGACAAAGTAGGGGGAGAGGTACCCACGGTCAAACTGCATGCCTTCAACGACCTCAAGGGTTGTTTCCATGCTTTTGGCTTCTTCAACTGTGATGACACCTTCCTTACCGACCTTGTTCATGGCTTCGGCGATAATATTGCCGATGGTTTCATCGTTGTTGGCGGAAATAGTGCCGACCTGGGCAATCTCACGCTGATCTTTTGTGGGTTTGCTGAGTTTCGCAAGTTCCTTGACGACAACTTCGATTGCTGTATCGATACCCCGTTTGATGGACATGGGATTATTGCCCGCAGCAACCAGTTTCTGACCTTCTTCATAAATCGCTCTTGCAAGCACGGTCGCGGTTGTCGTACCGTCGCCGGCCATGTCGCTAGTCTTGCTGGCAACTTCCTTGACCATCTGTGCGCCCATGTTCTCAAACTTGTCTTCCAGTTCGATTTCTTTGGCAACGGTTACGCCGTCTTTGGTAACTGTAGGGGAACCCCAGGATTTGTCGATAACGACATTTCTGCCCTTGGGGCCCAGTGTTACGACAACCGCGTCAGCAAGTGTTCTTACCCCGTTCAGCATTGCTTCGCGGGCTTTCATATCATATTTAATCAGTTTAGCCATATCTATTGTTCCTCCTTAATAAAAAGTTGTTTTTTATTCGATTACACCCAGGACATCCTCTTCACGCATGATCAGATGCTCTTCACCTTCAATTTTAACCTCGGTACCGGAATATTTGCCAAAAAGAACGCGGTCACCTTTTTTGATTTCAAGGGGAACCCTTTTCCCATCATCGGCCAGTTTGCCGTTACCGGCAGCCACAACCATTCCCTCGGCCGGTTTTTCTTTGGCTGAATCAGGAATGATGATTCCACCCTTGGTTTTTGTCTCCTCTTCAACACGCTTTACTAGAATTCGATCCTGCAGTGGTCTGAGTTTCATAATTCATTTTCTCCTTTTTTTTAATCAATAAAGATTACGATAGATAAAAATGTTATTGTATGCGGTAATATATTCTCGAAGAGATACTATTGTTTGTATTAAACAATAAGCATACATTTTTAGTTGTAAAGAATGGTCGAACTATTTTTTTTCATCCTTGCATTTTATTCGTATCTTGTCGGTTTTTTAAATTCAGGATAGCTGTTTTTTTACTTCTCTGTTTTTTTTTCAGCGCTTTTAGTGGGTTTTACATCAGTTGTTTTTTCATCGGACGTTTTTGACTCCGAAGATTTTTCCATAGATTGAGCCTTTGATGGTTTTTTTGATTTATCGGCATAGTCTGTGACATACCATCCAGACCCCTTGAGATGGAAACTGCTATGGGAAATGAGTTTGTGCAGTTTGCCGGAACAATATTTACATGTGGTTAACGGCTGGTCGGAAAATTTTTGAAGCACCTCCTCTTTTTTACCGCACTGAGCACATTCGTATTCATAGATGGGCATTAACAAAACCTCCACAAATTTTGATTTAATTTTAACCTGAGTCAGCGATTTTTAGCGAAGAGGTCCCCGTTCAGATCGGGCTAAAAATCGCTTAAGGTAGGCTTAATATAGTCTGAAATATTTGATTGTCAAGGCGGACATTCGGCTAATTCCGGGCAAACATATTTGGCTTTTGCCGAAAGCACATCATCGACTGCTAACTGTTTTTCATACGCCGCTGTTCTGCCGGTCGGAGTTCCCAACGCAGCAAAACCTGATGCATCGGTGCTTTAAATGTAAATCTGTTTCTGCACGAGCTCTGAATCCGTCCGGATCAATTGTTGGACAAATCATCCAGGGACGTTCGCCAGTTGACAAAAAAAATAAGCGTATCTGCTAAACCGGGGACCTGAACGGACTCCAGAATCGTGTGGGTTTTTTGATGCACCCGGATCTCCTCAGCCATTTTTTCTACAGATGAGGCATTGAAGTTTTGTAAAAATTTACTAAATCGAACGATATGGATCAGTTCATGGGTGATGATATACAGTGTGAATGGGAAAATATGCAAGACATCGATTTTTTTCAGTACGGCAAGAATGGCATAATCCTGCAGACAAATTTTGTAAAAATCATAGGTGGCGGAGCCCAGGGCCGTATCCCGGCGCTGGCCCTTATAACGGACAACCTGGGCAAAAGGGCCGTTCACCAGTTCCCTGGGGGAGAGGTCGGCAACCGTTTTTACATCATACTTCTGGCGAAGCCATTGGGCCGCTGATAATTTATAATAATTACTGACCAGTTCTTCGGCCATAGTTACCGCATTATTAACCACGGCAATCTGTTCCCGATTGAATTTTTTTTTCTTTTCCATTGCTTTTTCGTCTGGAACGTTTCCGGTGCTTATTTTACTAATTCCTGATTTCCGCCCTCCGACCGTTGTCCCCTGCCCCTGGCTGACGCCCCCCATTATAAAAAAAACATGGACAAATGATAACAAAGAATGTTATCAAAAATTTTTATACATTTTATTAAACAAAGAATGGGGGTGATCGGTTGGGCAGTGTCATCAAAAAACGTAGAAAGAAAATGCGAAAACATAAGCACAGAAAGCTTCTAGCCCGCACGCGGCATCAGCGCAGAAAGGGTAAATAATGCCGATTGGAATAGATTACTAAAACAGAAAAAGCACTATGGCAAAAAAATTGCGGTGCTTTTTCTGTTTCAGGGGTTCGTTACTTATTTGGTATATCCTTTAAGGTATTTCAGGAATTCCGAATCCGTTGACAAAACGATGGAGATATCTTTATCCAGGGCTTGGGTGTAAGTTTCGAGGGTCTTGGAAAACGAATAGAATTCAGGATCAACCCCATATGCCAGGGCAAAGAGTTTGGTCACCTCGGCATCCGCCTTACCCTTGAGCTCCTGGGCCGTCTTGTAGGCCTCGGATGTGATCTGCTTTAAATCGCGCTCCTTTTCACCTAAAATTTTGCGTGCCTCACCTTGCCCCTCGGAACGAAATTTTTCCGCGATCTGGTTTCGTTCGGCAATCATTCGGCCGTATACCGATTTCCGGACCTGCTCCACGTAATTAATCCGCTTGATTTTAACGTCCACAATCTCGATGCCAAAGGGCTGCAGTTTCGGCTGGGCCTGCTTCATGATCCCTTCGGTGAGCTTTTCCCGTCCTGTTCTGACTTCATATTTGGGGCGGTCTTCAACATTCTGTGTACTCTCATCTTTTACATCGTTTTCCGTCAGTCCTATTTCAAACGTATCCATTTCGCGGTTGGATTTCCGGACGGTCTCGATCAGTCTGTAGGATGTTACAAAATTGCGTACCGCCGGATCGATAATATCGTCCAGTCGCCCCATGGCGCTGGTGGTATTGTTGACCGTCTGAAAGAATTTTACGGGATCGACGATTTTCCAACGGGCAAACGCATCCACCCAGATATAGGTCTTATCAAGGGTTGGAATCTGGCCCGGGTCACCGTCCCATTCCAGAAGATTTTTAGGAAAATAGGTCGTGTTCTGAATAAACGGCAGTTTAAAATAGAGCCCCGGTGCCAGTTTTGGAGATCCGACAACCCGCCCAAACTGAGTGACAACGACCTGCTCGGTTTCATCGACGGTGTAAGCCGATGTAAACCCCAAGATCAACACTAATACTGCAATAATTAGAATAATACTTTTAGATTTCATTTTTTGCCACCGTCCTGTTGTCCAATATTAAGTAAAGGCAAAAGATTTTTCTGATCGGAATCGACAATATACTTTTGACCCAGTTTGGGAAAAAGTTCTTTCAACGTTTCAAGATACATGCGCCGTTTGGTAATATCCTTGGCCTTGGCATATTCGGAATACAGGGCCGTGAACCGGGTCGCATCTCCCTTGGCGCGGTTCACACGATCCAGGGCATAGCCTTCGGCGGCCCTGATGGTTCTTTCGGCCTCTCCCCTGGCAGCCGGTAGGGCTTTATTGTAATCCTCTTTTGCCTGGTAGATGAGCTGCTCTTTTTCCTGAGTCGCCTGGTTGACTTCATTAAAAGAGTTTTGTACCGGACCGGGCACATTGGTTTTTTTCATCTCGATGGTGACAATATGGATGCCGCTTTCAGCGATGTCCAGTTCCTTTTGCAGTACATGCCGGGCCTCAACCGCGATCTCCTCACGTTTACTGATGACCTCGTTGATACTGCGGTCGCCGACAACCAGCCGCATGGCCGCTTCGGACATGTCCCTTAAGAGCCTTCGGACATCCCGAACCTTGAACAGGTATTGATACGGATCTTTGATCCGATACTGGACGATCCAGGGGACGATGGCAACATTCAGGTCACCGGTGAGCATCAGGGCAACATTGGCATCTGCGCCTTGCGATGAGAATCGGTCCTGGCTGCCGCTTTGAGATCGAAAACCGAATTCTTCTTTATAGACCCTTCTGACCTTAGTTTTGGTCACTTTTTCAACACCGGCCGGCAATTTGAAATTCAGGCCGGGCTGGCTGGTCCGGATATATTTGCCGAACCGCTGAACAACGCCGACTTCATCGACACCAACCGTATAGAAGGTAGTGGACGCCAGCAGTGCCACAACAATAAGCAGCAGCAATATGGGGCCTCCAGGTAGTTTGAACTGTTTAAATTTATTTACAATATCATCCATTTGAGGCGGAATACCCCCGCCCCCGCCTTTGCTTTGTTGCTGTTCTTTAAGTTTTTCCCAGTCCCAACTCATAATGACAGCTCCGTTACCTATTTATTGTTAATTGTTTATCCCCGCCCCCTCGCATTTTGAATCCAGGCGGGTGGCAGAAAGGTTATCGGGTTCAATGTTAAATGCTAAAGGGGCAGGTGCGATTGTTGACTACCACCTGCCCTTATTTCCATAGTTTTCCCCGTAAGGTTCTATCTATAAATTACAAGACCCTGTAAGTCAAGTAAAAACCAAAACCGGGGCCCCGTAAAAAAGACGACTATCCCCTTGCAAGTCTATCTTTAACCGCCGAAAAGAAAAAAAATAGTTTACAATTGTTATACCATAACCTGAATATACAAGAGAGTTTTTCTTGACATAGGGTCGACTCTGTCGGTATTTTTAACGTTATGCAAAAAAAAACAAAACACGGCCGCCCCGTTGCCATCGGGCATATTCTCCCCCGGTTGTTACAGTCCTGCCGCGGACAGTCGGATCAGGCGCTGATCCAGGTGTGGGATCTGTGGGATGAAGCCGTGGGCGCCGCTATTGCCGCCGATGCGCAGCCGGAAGCATTTAAGGGAAAAATATTGATTGTCAAGGTGAGCAGTTCAACCTGGATACACCATCTCCAGTTTTTAAAAAAAGATATCATTGCCAAAATCAACGATGCACTGGGCCAGGATCTGGTCGAGGAGATAAAATTTAAAATAGGAACCATCGGAGCCACCATGCGGCTGGGGTAATCCTTTTCCGGACCGATTGTTGAAAACCGGTTTGATCCCAGGGGAAAATAGGTATGTCGCTTTACACCACAGATACTTTTTATAACGGCCAGGTCAGCATCAAACAGGGCCGGCTGGGATATCGGTTTTCCATTGATGCCGTTCTGCTGGCCGGCCTTGCCGCGGTCCATCCCGGTGAGCGAGTCGTCGATCTGGGGGCAGGATGCGGCATCGTGTCGCTGCTGCTGGCCTACCGGTGTCCCGATATCAGACTGTACGGAATTGAACTACAGCAGGAACTTGCAAACATCGCCAAAGACAATGTCTCGGCAAATCATATGCAGCACCGCATCACGATTTTGCAAAAAAATATGAGAACATTAACCGCCAAATCCACGGGCGGGCCTGTGGATTTGGTGATCAGCAATCCACCCTACCGAAAATCCGGGTCGGGAAGGATCAATCCGGATTCCCAAAAAGCCCTTGCCAGACACGAAATCCATGTTACGCTTGAAGACGTTGTGAGAACGGCCCAGCGATTGCTAAAAACGGCTGGACGATTTGTCGTTGTTTATCCAGCTGAACGTCTCTCCGATATCTTAACCCAAATGTGCGGTGCCGGCATTGAACCCAAATGGGTTTGCATGATTCATTCCGGCGGTAAAAAATCTGCAAAACTGATGGTTATAGAAGGTGTCAAGGGTGGGCGTTCCGGGATACAAATCGCTCCGCCACTGATCATCTATCGCGAGGACGGAACCTATACACCGGCGGTTGAAAAAATGTTCCAGGCTTGAACGTAAGGGTTCGTGATCAGCTACCTCATCTGGATTTATCGCTGCTTTTCCCAAGCCCTTTAAGAAAACCTTGCCTTTTTTGGGATTGCCGCTGTCATTTACGATCACCCCTTTATCCTTCAAAACGTAAACGTTATCAAAGCCCAAAGGAAGTTTATGACTGCTGACGCCCATTCGACATGGCGGGTAAACTTTAATACCAAAAGGACGAATGCCTAAATGTTTAAAAAAAAAAGTTCACCCCCGCTGGCCGGCATCGGCTTTATGGTCATTATGACGGTCTGTTTTTCCCTTCTGGATGCATCCGCTAAATTTCTGACCGGAGAACTTCCGCTGTGGATGGTAGTCTGGGGTCGCTATCTGTTCCACTTTCTTTTTGTTACGATCTTCTTTTTTCACGGCTCACCCCAGAATATCATTTATACCAAAAAACTGAAAATCCAGACACTGCGATCTGTCCTGATATTCAGTGCAGGGGTTGCATTCTGGGGCGCATTAAAGTTCATGCCCCTGGCAGACTGCATGGTAATCGCCTTTGCATCCCCCCTGTTCGTGGCGGTACTCTCTGTTCCTGTCTTGAAAGAAACCGTAGGCAAGTATCGCTGGGGTGGAATAGCAATAGGGCTTTCAGGGGTAGTGATCGTCATGCGTCCGGGAATGGGTGTATTTGAATGGGTTTCTGTGCTGCCACTGCTCGCAGGTTTTTTTTACGCGAGTGCCCAAATCACAACCCGTATTCTCTGCCGGACCGACAACCCACTTACAACTCTTATTTACACCAGCATGGGCGGGCTTTTTCTCTCAACTGCGGCTGTTTTTTTCGTCTGGGTTCCCCCTACACTCCAGCAATGGCTGTTACTGATGTGGCTGGGATTTCTCGGGGCATCAGGCCATTACCTGATGATCAAGGCTTTTGAGCTTGCACCGGCATCCCTGCTGGCACCTTTTGACTACATCGGAATCCTGTGGGCGACATTTCTGGGCTTTTTGATATTCCACGATCTGCCGGATACCGGGACCATAACAGGTGCGGCGGTTATCATCTCAAGCGGAATCTACATCATAAACCGTGAAAGACATTGTGCGGTAGCTTTAACTCTGTCCAAATGAATGTTGAGGTTCAGCAAAAATACTTAAAAATAAAAACCAATACGTTCTATTTTAAGTAGTGCAACTTTTGGCAGCCGGCAACCTGCTCCCATGAAAAGTATTATTCGCCTTTTTTTAACTTTTCAAATTTATAGCAGGAAACATGCGGGCAGACCGTTCATAATTATAGCAGTGTCCGTCCATAAATGGTCTTTTTACCCAATCTCATCGTTATGTTCAAACTGTTCTGCAAGTTTGCCGCGATAAATAGCCGGCAAGTTCTCCCGACGAATTTCCACATCCACCGGTAAGTGGTTGAGCCTCCGCTACTCCGACCCGGAGCACTTTTATCTGGTTTTTTTAAGGCAACAACTGTTTTGATCCCCACGTAGATATATATCAAGGTAACAACCTTTAAAGCGAATCCTATCCTTAAAATATATATACAGAATCAATAAACCCGCAGTGGCCGATGCCCCCATGAATCCAACAACCATAAGTACCAGTATTTTATAAATAATCGGTGTAATGACAAGCCCATGGTGGTCAATAAAATGCAAAAGCCTCAACATGAAAATACTATACACGATTATAGATGGCATCATCAAAAGGGTGGTTGGCGCCACCGCCGGCTCCGGCAGACCATTGATTAAAAAACGCTGAAATATAAAAATAAAACGGGTGATATCGTCTGCTTTTTATTTTATCCCTTGCAAATTTCCTTATCTACCCCGTACTTCTCCACCCCTGCCGGTTAGTTTTTGATTTTATCCAGCTGCTGTTTAAATTCCCACCCAAAAAATTCCCACCCAATTCATATAGCCCTAAAATATAACATCGATCCCCTTTTCTGCAGCCGCGGCACCAATGATCTTCTCCAGTTCCCGTTCCACCTCGGGAAGCAGGTTAGCCGGTTCATGTTGCCTCAGGACA
>Ga0307991_1001301_pt1 | contig 17566 bp, 9 predicted proteins | sample EllFjometagen131_FD_203146 | JGI IMG/M metagenome (GOLD analysis project Ga0307991, IMG submission 203146) | Marine microbial communities from Ellis Fjord, Antarctic Ocean - #131 | ecosystem: Environmental > Aquatic > Marine > Unclassified | place: Southern Ocean | collected 2014-10-08
TTGCTATCAAGGTGGTGATTCAGTAATTGCTTCGTCTTGAGGCTTTAATCAACTATTGTAGTCGAGGTTTCGGGCGGAAGCGTTTGCGTAGCAGAGTTCTTTTAGTAATGCGCAGGAGCGAGCAAAGGAAAAATGGAATGTGCCGGTTATTGCGGTTACCTATCCTAATCACTAAAAGCTACTATACAAATCAAGATGTTATGTTTTTTACTTCATGGGGCTGGATGCCGTCTACCTCTTGGGGGCAAACAAGATAACAGCCCTTTCTCTAATACTTGGAAATCAAAACCTGCACACACGTCAGCCTTTGTCTAAGCAAACAACCGCAATAACAACCACGCTTCCAGGCAAGCAGTGCACATGCAGCGAATGTTGCTTGATTTATTTACTTTTCAGGTTTATATGTATCCGTGGTAATTTTTGGCGATCGGCGCTATAAAACATTTATCCTGTCAAAAATAATGACACGATAAAAACGTTCTCAGAAATTCTAAAAATATGCCAAAAGTAATAACCTCCGGAGATTTTTCAATTAGGCTACGCCAGGCAATTTCATTGGCGTGGTCCATTTTCATGAGAAAAGTAGGAAGCGAATTGCTTCCTATTAACAAAGAAGCTTCCATGCAGCTTCAATATTCTTACATTCTTCAACAAATCTTACCTCTTATTATTCTCAAAAAAGACGAAAGAGCGGAAATGGAATTAGAGACAGGCATTGATGTCGAAGAGGGAAGCAAGGAAGTTGATCTTCTCCTCAAAGGACAATCTGAAGCCGGTTGCCACATAATTGCAGTTGAGATGAAATGTTATAAGACCTATGCCGCATCCGGCAATCTAAGAGGCGCAACTGATATTTTCATGAAGGATGTATATGAAGATCTGCGGTTGCTTGAGCTCTATATCGCGGCAGGGAAAGCGGAGCGCGGGGTATCTCTTGTCATGAATGACCTTGAAAGGCTTGTTAACCCGAAAAGGAAAAATGCTAAATGTTGGGCTTACGATATTTCAAATAATACCAAGATCAAAAATATTCACTTAACAACGCCAATCGGAGGCAAGGAAATTTCTATTAGTCTTAAGAAATCTTATGATTTCTCTTGGGCAAAACATGGTCAATGCTGGTTTATGGAGTTAGAAGGTCGATAAGGCATAACAAAAGATATTGGTTGCGCTCATCAGCGACAAGTGAATATCAATAGTTTTGAAGGAATTTATGACTGAACTTTTTAACAAAATCATAATTAAGATTGAACAGGCATCTGAACTGTATCACAGGTTGGTGCTTGTAGTTGCTCCACAAGGGTCAGGGAAAACCGCGGTTCTCAGAAACGTACAGCAAAATTTGGGAGTACCCTTTGTGAATATTAATCTTGAGGTTTCCCGTCAATTATTGGACCTAACTGCCAGGCAGCAAGCACTTCAATTATCCCGTATTATGGAAGATATTTTGCGGGGAACCGAGACTGAAGTAGTAATTTTGGACAACATAGAGATTCTGTTTGAAACGTCTCTTAAACAAGATCCATTAAGGCTCCTTCAGGGGCTTTCCCGAAATCGAACAGTCGTTGCATCCTGGAATGGAGAAATAAAGGATAAACACCTTACTTATGCAACTCCGGATCATCAGGAGTATCGTCGCTACCCTGCACATGAACTTCTGGTTGTGACAATGCAATCTGATGCTTAAAACGCAACCAATAACAATACTGTGGAAAGGTGCCAACGATGAAATACAGTGAACTAATCCAGTTTGAGCCCATCGAGTCTGTAGTTCAACTCCGTGATGCTGATCGGGAAGAATCTGCCCGGCAGTTCGTTTCCACTTATGTCATCTCCGACGAAATGGCGGAGAAACTTGCTGAACTGGTTTTCTCTCACCTGCAATTTGAATACCCCACTGACAATAAGGGACTTTTAGTAGTGGGAAATTACGGTACGGGCAAGTCCCACTTGATGTCCATGATCTCAGCCATTGCTGAACATGCCGATCTTGTTGATGCTATTCGTAATGACAAAGTTTCAGACGCTTCAAAAGAAATTGCCGGAAAGTTCAAGGTAATACGTACCGAAATAGGCTCAACGACCATGTCGCTCCGCGATATACTGGTGGCCGCAACTGAAGAATATCTCGCATCAATCGGTGTAAACTATACCTTCCCATCAGCAAGTGAAGTATCCAGCATCAAGCCTGCCTTTGAAGAGATGATGGCTACTTTTCATAAAAAGTATCCGGATCATGGTCTGCTCCTTGTCGTAGACGAACTACTTGATTATCTGCGCACCCGCAAGGACCAGGAAATCATACTTGATCTGAATTTTCTGCGAGAGATCGGAGAAGTATGCAAAGACATTCGTTTCAGATTCATGGCCGGTCTTCAGGAAGCCATTTTTGATAGTCCACGGTTTGCTTTCGTTGCTGACAGTGTTCGCCGCGTTCAGGATCGTTTTCAGCAAATTCTCATAGCAAAGAGTGATGTCAAGTTTGTTGTCTCTGAACGTCTTCTCAAAAAGACTGTCGAGCAACAGGCCAGAATAAGAGAATATCTGATTCCTTTTGGTAAGTTCTATGGCGATATGAACGAAAAAATGGATGAGTTTGTCCGCCTATTTCCTGTCCATCCCAATTATATTGATACATTCGAACGAGTTACAGTGGTTGAAAAGCGTGAAATATTAAAGACCTTATCACTTGCGATGAAGCGGCAGATGGATGAGGACGTACCAGAAGATCATCCTGGAATAATTGCCTACGACAGCTACTGGAATACGTTACGGGACAATCCATCCTTCCGTGCTGTGCCGGACATTAAAGAAGTTCTCAAATGTAGCCAGGTTCTGGAATCCCGCATCAACCAGGCATTTACACGCCCAGCTTACAAGGACATGGCCCTGCGGATTACTCACGCTTTATCTATACACCGGCTTACCACCGGTGATATTCAAGCCCCTCTGGGCGCCACCGCAGCGGAACTTCGCGATACGCTTTGCCTGTATCAGCCCGGCATTGAGGGTTTAGGCGGTGAACCGGCAGATGATTTGCTTTCCCAGGTGGAAACGGTGCTAAGGGAAATCCACAAAACAGTTGCCGGACAATTTATATCCTCGAATCCCGAGAACCGCCAGTATTATCTGGATCTCAAAAAGACCGAAGATTTTGATGCAATTATCGAGAAAAGAGCGGAGAGTCTTGGTGATGAACAACTCGATCGTTACTATTACGAAGCCCTGAAACGAGTAATGGAATGTACTGATGAAACCTACGTCAGCGGGTACAAGATCTGGGAACATGAACTGGAATGGTATAAGCGTAAAGCTGCCCGTCAGGGTTACCTCTTCTTCGGTTCTCCCAATGAGCGGTCGACAGCCGTTCCACCGCGGGATTTTTATCTGTACTTCATCCAGCCCGTTGACCCGCCGTACTTCAAAGATGAAAAAAAGGCCGATGAGGTATACTTGCGCCTCACTGGTGCGGATGATGATTTTCGAGAGGCATTGAGCAGATATTCGGCAGCTATCGATCTGGCTTCCACTTCTTCAGGCTATGCCAAAAGTGTGTACGAATCAAAAGCAGAAGGTTTTCTCCGCGATCTCGTCACTTGGTTCCAGGAGCACATGAGCACAGCCTTCGATGTCACTCACCAGGGTCGGGAAAAATCCCTTATGGAATGGACTAAAGGGCATAATATACGAGAGTTGGCGGGTATTCCCTCTCATGAGCGTATAAACTTTAGAGATCTCATCAACGTAGTGGCTGGAATTTGTCTGGAGACATGGTTCGATGAATTAGCTCCTGAATTTCCGCATTTCTCCGTACTCGTCACAAGCGCAAACCGGGCCCAGGCGGTACAAGATGCCCTTCGAGGGATTGCGGGAACTACTCGAACCAAACAAGCCGCCGCAGTACTTGATGCCCTTGAATTGTTAGACGGTGAGAAGCTTGATCCGCAAAAATCAAAATATGCCAAACATATTCTCGAAATCCTCAGCAAAAAAGGGCAGGGGCAGGTGGTCAATCGGTCAGAAATTATTCAGGATGTTTTCGGAGTTGAATACATGGCTCCGGAAATATACAGGCTTGAGCCTGAATGGGCAGTAGTGGTCATCGCCAGCCTCATCTACTCGGGAGCTTTGGTTCTGTCTGTTCCCGGCAAGAAATTCGATGCTACCGACCTTTCAGCGCTTTCAGCCACACCCGTTTACGAACTGGCAAATTTTAAACATATCGAACTCCCAAAAGAATGGAACCTTCTTGCACTCAAGGCCCTCTTTGAACTTATGGGCCTTCCCCCGGGTCTTGCTACCAAGGTTACCATGGGCGATGATGATGCAGTCCAGCAATTACAGCAGGAAATTGTTCAATCAGTGGATAAACTTGTTTTAGCTCAGCAACATATACAGAGCCGGTTTCCTGTCTGGGGCCAGAGTTTGCTCACTGAAGAAGAAGCGAGCGACCTTCTTTCCCATTTAGAACAGACAAAGACATTCATGGAGTCTCTTCAGGCCTATTCGACTCCCGGTAAGCTTAAAAACTTCCGTTACAATGTTCAGGACGTAACCTCACACAATAAAGGCCTTAATACGCTAAAAGAGGTTGAGTATTTAAAAGGAATGGCTGACGACGTAGGACCTGTTTCATCATACCTGTCTACCGCCGAGGCTGTTATGCCTGATGAACATGCTTGGGTAATCAAGGTGAGAGAAGCCAAAAGTCAATTTATAGCCCAGATCATGGACCCGGACAAGCGCAAGGCTCCGGCATTTCGTCAGCAGATGATACAAACACTCATGAAGCTCAAGAAAGCCTATGTCAAGGAGTACCTGTCACTTCATACCAGCTCCCGTCTCGGTATTAATGACGACAAAAAGAAAACTCAATTAATGAATGACGAACGTTTAAGCACTCTTCAGGATCTATCAACCATTGACCTAATGCCCAGCGCTCATTTGATTGATTTTCAAAATCGTCTCGCGAACTTGACACCCTGTTACAAGGTTACAGAACGGGAATTGCAGATTTCTCCTGTTTGCCAGTACTGTTCATATAAGCCTGGCGTTGACCAAATGAAGGTGGCTGCGGCCACGATTCTAAATCAAATGGAGGATGAACTCGACAATCTTCTTTCCATGTGGACTCAGACACTTCTGGCAAATCTGGAAGATCCCACAACAAAGAATGACCTGAAACTGCTTAAACCGGAAGACAGGAAACTTTTAGATACCTTCATCAAGACGCGAACCCTGCCGGACGATCTTGGACATGATTTTATAAACGCTGTTCGAGAAGTTCTTTCAGGTCTTATGAAGGTCCAGGTAAAGATCGAAAAACTGAGATCGGCTCTCCTGAAAGGTGGTGCGCCTGCGACACCTGAAGAGTTGAAAAAACGTTTTGAAGAATATTTGGCAGACCTTACCAAGGGTAAAGATCCCGGCAAGGTCAGAATTGTTTTGGAATAAAAATATGAACGTACAGGAATTGACAAAGCTTGTATCCGGGGGAGAGTCTGACCGCCTTGAACTCAAGCAAACAACAGGACAGCGTACCAGTGCGATGAAAACTCTTTGTGCGATGCTGAATGGTCTTGGCGGCTTTGTCCTTTTCGGTGTAACTGATCAGGGTAATATTATTGGTCAACAAATTTCCACAAGGACTTTGGAAGATATTGCTGCTGAACTTCGGCGGATCGAACCACCGGCTTTCCCGGACATTGAAACGGTTACACTGGAAACAGGCAATGGAGTCATTGCTTTGATGGTTCCTGGCGGAGGAGGGCTCTATACGTATGATGGTCGTCCATATCTTCGTAGCGGACCCACAACCAGTGTTATGCCTCGGGCAGAATATGAACGCAGGTTGATCGAACGACTTCATGTCACACACCGGTGGGAAAATGAGCCGGTTGCGGAAGAGATAACGATTGCTGACCTCGATGAAGAAGAAATCCAGATAACTATGGATAATGCCATTCGGCTGGGACGTCTGGAAGCCACCGACCGGCGCGATACCGCATCCATTCTTCGTGGTTTAGATCTGATCCGCGAGGGCAACCTCCTTAACGTAGCAGTGGCACTTTATGGCAAGACCAACCAGCTCAAGACACTTTATCCGCAGATGGGTATTCGTCTGGCCCGCTTCCGCGGTAAAAACCGCCTGGCTGATTTTGCCGACAACCGTCAGTACTGGGGACACGCCTTTGCGCTTCTGCGCCGGGCCGAATCCTTTCTGATGGATCATGTCCCCATTGCCGGGCGGGTTGTATCTGGCAAGATGATCCGCGAAGATCAGCCGTGGTATCCGCCACGCGCTACCAGAGAAGCCATGGCCAACGCCCTGTGCCACCGCGATTACACCATACCGGGCGGTGCTGTGGCGGTCGCCATGTACGACGATCATCTGGAGATTACCAGTCCCGGCGCCCTGCAATTTGGGATCACTCCCGAAAAACTGACCAAACCTCACGAATCCAAACCGTGGAACCCTATTATCGCCAATGTGTTCTACCGGGCAGGCATCATTGAGCGCTGGGGCACCGGCACACTGAATATTATTGACTGGTGTGCGGAAAACGGCAACCCGGCACCTACTTGGCAGGAACAGGCTGGTTCGGTGTATGTGACCTTCCTGCCCGCCACTCTGCCTGATACCCCACAAGTCGGCACCAAGTTGGCACTAAGTCAGAACCAGGAAACGGAGGAAGCTACCGAACAAGTCGGGGCCCATGATGAGGCCCATGATGAGGCCCATGAGCCCATGAGCAATATTGAACAGAGAATCCTGGTTATCTGTTCCGATGAATCAAGAAGTACACCTGATTTGCTTCAGTTCTTGGGTTACAAAACCCGTACAGGAAATTTCAAAAGAGCTCTCGCGCGCTTGTTGGGTCTTGGCTATCTGGAAATGAGCATCCCCGACAAGCCAAAGAGTAAAAACCAGCGGTATCGATTAACGACCAAAGGCCGTAAACTGATTCAAGAGTCTAACAAGAGACAGAAAAGATGAACAAACCTGAGCAAAAAATCTTGAATTTTGAATCTGATAATCATGAATCTAAAAATTCACCGGTGATGTGTCTTGGGATGGAATTTCCCGATGACGAAGCTCGCCGCGCCTACTTCCTTGACAAACTACGCGAATTTTTAGCGGACCCGGAATTTCGCAAGATTGAAGGTTTTCCGATTGGCGAGGATGAGGACATCCTGGCCCTGTCCGATCCACCGTATTACACGGCTTGTCCGAATCCGTTTATCGAGGATTTCATCAGGCACTATGGTAAACCATATGATCCGGCTACTGATGACTACCGCCGGGAGCCGTTTGCAGCGGATGTGAGCGAGGGGAAAAACGACCCGATCTACAACGCCCATTCCTACCACACAAAGGTTCCTCACAAGGCCATCATGCGGTACATACTCCACTACACTGAGCCAGGAGATGTCGTCTTTGACGGGTTTTCCGGAACAGGGATGACTGGAGTGGCAGCAGCCTTGTGTAGAGACCCCAACAGGGATAAAATGTTCACTGCTACAAAAGCATCTATGGAACAACGCTGGGCAATTCTATCAGACCTATCGCCCATCGCCACATTTATCGCAAGTAACCTGCTTCGCCCAATTTGTCGAAAGGATTTTCTGGCAGCAGTTGATAAAATATGTGCGGATATTGATGCCGAGTTTGGCCGTCTATATTTAACGAACCATACTGGTTGGAAGGTAAGAGATAGGAAGGGCGTACAGCACAAGCATTATCAACGTCGAAGCGATCAGCAGGGTAGCGTTGAATTCACCCTCTATTCTGATGTTGTCAGATGCCCTGAATGCACCACTGAGACCACCCTTTACACGGTGGCTGTAGATGAGCAAAACGATTCGCTTCGATCAGATTTAAATTGCCCCCACTGCAAGGCTTTGGTTCAGGAATCAAAATGGGAACCAGTACATACGACTAGTTTTGATCCAGTTCTTAAACAGACGATCCGTCAGCTTCGGATCGAACCCGTTCTCATTAACTACACAATAGGTTCGACAAGATACGAAAAATTACCCGATGAGCAAGATAAACAGCGCATTGATACTGCATCCAACCTCCTTAGCTCTCACGGCTTGCAGTCAGTTGCACTAATCGACGGCAAAGAAACTCAGCGCAACGCTCCAATTGGCATTACCCACCTACACCAATTTTTTACCCCACGTGAGCATTTGTTCGTAGCTGCTCTATTGAATCAGATACAGAATTACCCTGATAACAATCTGCGGCAAATACTACTTTTTGCCCTTACTGCCTCCTTACCATATACGTCAAGGATGAGACGATTTCGTGCTGATAGAAAAGGTGGTGGCCCACTATCGGGGACTTTGTATGTCAGCTCTTTGATCACACCACTACATGTTTTGAAGACTTTTCGACGCAATGCATCGACGATTGCCAACAGCCTGACTCCACCAATCGACCCAAAGAGGGGTCATGTCATAAGCACGCAAGATGCAGGACTTCTTCGGCAAATCTCGGATTCTTCGATGGACTACATATTCACCGATCCTCCGTTTGGCCATAACTTCGATTACTCTGAATTGAATTTCTTCTGGGAAGGGCTGATCGGAGTTGTAACAAATCAGAAGACTGAAGCGATTGTGAGTACTTCTCAGGGAAAGAGTATAGATGATTACCGTGGGCTCATGGAGCGAAGCTTCTCAGAGTATTACCGCATCTTAAAACCAGGTAGATGGTTGACGGTGGAATTTTCCAATACAAAAGCATCAGTATGGAATGCGATTCAGTCTGCACTGGAACGAAGTGGTTTTGTTGTAGCCAACGTTGCATCACTCGATAAAAAACAACATTCGTTCAAGGCGGTTATGACACCAACAGCTGTCAAGCAGGACCTTGTCATCTCCGCCTACAAGCCTAATGGTGGCTTGGAAGACCGGTTCAAGCTTGTCGCCGGAACCGAGGAAGGAGTATGGGACTTCGTTCGCACACACTTGAAACAACTCCCAGTATTCGCTTCAAAGGACGGCCAGGCGGAGGTAATTGCTGAACGACAAAACTACCTGCTCTTCGACCGCATGGTGGCCTTTCACGTTCAGCGTGGCGTGACGGTTCCCTTGTCCGCCGCTGAGTTCTATGCTGGGCTGGAGCAACGCTTCCCACCACGCGACGGGATGTATTTTCTGCCTGATCAGGCGGCTGAATACGACAAGAAGCGTATGACTGTCAAGGAAGTCCTTCAACTTCAGCTTTTCGTTTCCGATGAGGCTTCCGCCATCCAGTGGCTCAAGCAGCAACTGACCAAGAAGCCGCAGACATTCCAGGACATCCATCCGCAGTTCCTGAAAGAGATCGGCGGCTGGCAGAAACACGAAAAGGCCTTGGAGCTTTCCGAGCTGCTTGAACAGAACTTCCTTCGCTACGATGGCAAAGGTCCCGTGCCTGAACAGATTCACGCATACCTTTCCAGCAACTGGAAGGACATGCGTAACCTTCCCAAGGACGACCCGGCCCTGCGTGCCAAAGCCAAGGACCGCTGGTACGTCCCCGACCCGAACAAGGCCGGCGACCTGGAAAAACTTCGCGAACGGACCCTCTTGCGCGAGTTTGAGGAATATCGCGAATCCAAACAGAAACGCCTGAAGGTTTTCCGCCTCGAAGCCGTCCGCGCCGGCTTCAAAAAAGCATGGCAGGAGCGCGACTACCAAATAATCATCGACGTTGCTAAAAAAATACCCGACAATATTCTTCAGGAAGATCCAAAACTCCTCATGTGGTATGATCAGGCGCTGACGCGTTCAGGGGAGGATGGCTAAGAATGTGGGCTTACGTGACACCTCATTTTACTACGTTTCTGGCGAATCTTGAGCTCACTCAAAGCCAACGGGATGACGCCATGACGAAAGTAGAGAATGTTGGTAGATGTCTGCATGCAAAATACTACCAAGGCTCGTATGACCCTAGGAATGTAGTGGTTGTTGGTTCTTATGGAAAGAAGACAGCAGTAAGACCACCATCAGATATTGACATGTTTTATCTGCTCCCTGTTCCTGAGTATTACAGGATCAATCAGGTTTTGGGGAATGGTCAATCCCAGCTACTTCAAGAGGTTAAACGGTCCTTGGCTGATACCTTTCCCCGTACCGATCTGAGTGCTGACGGTCAAGTAGTGCAAGCCCCCTTTTCTTCTTACTCCGTCGAAGTTGTCCCCTCGTTTCGGTGCGATGATGGTACTTACATTACATGTCATACAGCTAGTGGGGGGTCTTGGAGACCCAGTAATCCCATAGCGGAATATCGTGCGATTACTGACGTGGATACTAACTACGACCATAAAGCCACTCACCTTATAAAAATGCTAAAAGCATGGAAGCGCAACTGCAATGTTCCTCTGAAATCTATTATCTTGGAAATTGCAGCATGTTCGTTCGTGTACCAATGGCCGCACAATAAGCAGTCAATTTTTTGGTACGACTGGATGATAAGAGATTTTTTCGCATTCCTACATTACTACCGAAATGGCACAGCAAAGATCCCTGGTATTCAAGAGGATATCTCTTTAGGAGATTCTTGGTTATCAAAATGTGAGTCGGCTTATTCAAGAGCGGTCAAGGCCTGTGATTACGAACATGACGATTTTGGTGTGCTGGCCGAAGATGAATGGAAGAAAATCTTTGGCGACCAGTTCCAACGAGTGACCTGAGCGATAAGGAGCGAGAGGATGCATACAAGTAAAAACACGCATGAGTACGAAAAGCTCCTGGGCGTAGTTCGTGAACTGTATGGAAGAGTTGCATGGACTCATAAAACCCACGAAAAGGACAGAGAAAATTGGAGCGATAAGGTGTGCCGGGTGCGGTGGGTAAATGTTGCTCTAATTGGCATTACAACGCTTCTGGCAACGGCGGGGGCAATCACAAATAGCCAAACTACATTTATTGTTGCCAGTGTATTCGGCGCAATAAGTACAGCGTTTGTTGTGTATCAATTGAGCTTCAATCCTGAAAAATTGGAGTCAGAACATCGAAGAACAGCAAAGAAACTCCTATATTTGAGAGAACGCTATTTGATACTGATACAAAAAATCATGTCTGATAATGCTTCAATCAAGCAATTGCAGGAAGAGCTTGAATCTATTCATCGCGAAGTATCTCTCGTTTATGAATATGCACCTGATTCATCGCCCAAGGCATATTCAGAGGCAAGTAAGGCGTTAAAGAAAGAGGAGGAACTCACTTTTTCTTCGGAAGAGATAGATTCGCTGCTTCCCGAGGCTTTGCGTTTGACAGCACCGCCGGATTCGTCAAGCATCGAGGGAGATGCCAAGGATTGATGGTAATTGACGCAAACAGCTGGTACTACAGCCCCAACCATGGACAAATTTGCAAGGTCATCGAAACGCAGACTCTCTGGGACGAGACGACCTGCCTGACACTGTCAGAACGGCTGAAATCACATATGTCGTTGCCACATGGCCCGCAAAACACACAGTTTTTTAAGTGGAACGAACAAGCGGGCAGAAGGACTGAGCAGAAATGAGCAAAAAACCCACACAATCGTTTGGCCTGGCATATGAATTTGAGGAACCTAATCAAAGCGTTGTGCTGGCCAAAGACACTGTTGTTATTGAGATAGATAGCAACATATACACGGGTAACGGTGAGGTACGGCTCGATCTGCTGCCTCGTGCAAATGTCCATGTTTACGGTGATTTTCAAGGAATCCCTTCAACCATTGCGCTGAACTGCATGTTTGACCATAAGAAAATCTCTTCATTATCGTTTGGCGGAATGGCTATTCCAGGATTTCGGCTTGATATCGGAGGAAACACAAATCAGCAAACTATGACGTTGAAATGGTCTCCGGAATATGAACCGATTATGGGAATCGGTGATGACTCTACAACAATGCAGCGAATTGTTTTTCACCTGTTCAATTTCAAGGATATTCTCGGTACTGTGAATTTAGAAGCTAACGATTGGCAATTAGAGCTAAGGCCTTTGACGGAAACAAGTGGTCGATTCAAGAAACTGAAAGCTGAAGGTGGGTATGCACTGACGCATATTGGTTGCCTTCGAAAAACAGATAGGTCAGATTTTTCAGGCAAAGAAGCTTCGGCGAAGATTCCTGCCCTGCGGTTCTTCATCTCCTTTGCCAAAGGTATCTGGTGCGAACCGGTTTGTGCGGTTGGTTTTGACAAGTCAGGCAACCGTGTTTGGGCATCATGGTCTTCACCAAGAGAGCCATGGCATTCTCCAATATCGTGGTTCGACCCGCATCATTGTGAACAGCTCGCAAATCTTTTTTCTGGCTTCATGATGCGCTGGGACGACGAAAATTGGCGTGAAGCCTTGCGTGAAATCATCTATTGGTATTTGAACGCAAACTATTCGCCAAGGGGGATTGATGCAGGTATCATCCTGACTCAAGCGGCTATAGAACGCCTTTCCTATGAGTATGCCGTCAAAGACAAAAAACTAATTGAGGCTAAAGGGTTTAAAGACCTGCGAGCTTCTGACAAGTTCAGACTTTTGTTTTCCTCTTTGGATATTTCGATTGATATTCCCACCACTGTTCCTGAGTTGAAAAAGTTGGCTAAGCGGTTTAACTGGCTGGATGCGCCACATGCGATGACAGAGGTTCGTAACACGTTAGTACATCCCGAGCACAAGCAGCGCGGCCAGTTTAGGTCTGCTATTTATGAGACGTGGAATCTGGGGCTTTGGTATTTGGAGCTGTCTCTGCTTCGGATATGTGGCTACTCAGGCACGTACAGTAATCGTTTGGTTTCGGAATGGGTGGGACAGGTTGAGGACGTTCCATGGAAGAAGTAGGTAAATGGCAATACAGCACGATTCATGACTGTGCTTGCAAGGTCATCGAAACCCAAACACTTTGGGGCGATACAACCTGCCGTGTCTGGCTGCCTGATTCGGATTCGTTGATACGCGTTTCGGCTTCCAGCCTCAGGCCGATTGAAGATACTTTCACCTATTCACCAACCGGAATTGCTTACGTTGTTGCTGCCGCGCGAGTAGCTGATGCTTTCTCCCATGATGTCCTGATGGCTCCTATTGAATCTTCGGTTATTCCTTTGCCACACCAAATCCAGGCCTTATCCAGAGCCATATCGAATAACCGGATCAGGTACCTGCTCGCTGATGAGGTAGGTTTAGGGAAAACCATTGAGGCCGGGCTTATCATGAGGGAATTGAAAATCCGCGGTCTGGCAAAGCGTGTTCTTGTTGTAGCACCTAAGGGATTAGTCACTCAGTGGATTAGCGAAATGCGGTTTCACTTCAACGAGGAATTCCAGCTTATTTTTCCGGAGGATTTGAAGACATTGAAACGCATTTCTCCTTTTGTACGCACTAAATCAGCCCCATACTCTTTCATTGATACAGATCAATTTGATTCTTCCAATCCCTGGCAGCTCTTCCGGCAGGTCATTGTACCCATAGACTCCTTTAAACCGTTGGCCAAACGACGGGGCAAAACAAAAGAAGATGTGGAAGAATATAACAGGGAGAGATTTGAAAATCTGATTGCTGCCGGGTGGGATCTTATTATTGTGGACGAGGCTCATCGTTTGGGTGGCAGCACCGATCAAGTCGCACGCCATAAACTCGGCCGGGGGCTTGCGGAAGCATCACCCTATCTTTTATTACTTACAGCCACACCACATCAGGGAAAGACAGATGCCTTCCATCGATTGATCTCACTCCTTGATTCTCAAGCCTTTCCCGACGTTGAAAGTATATCGAAGAACAGGATCAAGCCATACGTTATTCGCACCGAGAAACGTCAAGCCATTAACGCGCAAGGTACGCCTCTTTTTACACCCCGAAAAACGCAGCTTGTGCCAATTTCCTGGAAAGCGTACCACTCCCGCGATGGTTTTGCGGCTGACAGGTACCAAAGGCAGAGAATCCTCTACGATGCCGTTACTGAATATGTGAGATACGGATACAACCAGTCAAAGCGGGAAAAGAAGACCTATATTGGCTTTTTAATGATACTCATGCAAAGACTGGTAACATCAAGCACCAGCGCCATTCGAACGACACTGGAGCGTCGACTGGAAGCGCTCCGGATGCCTGGGGAACAGCTCTCTTTGTTTCCTGATTATTCAGACGAGGAATGGATGGATCTCGATGGACAGGAACAGATGGAGAGCTTTCTTGGTGTCCGCCTGAAGGCATTGAAAAACGAAAGAGCGGAAGTCGAATTGCTCCTTGAAGTATCCAAACGTACGGAAGAAGCCGGGACAGATGTCAAGGCAGATGCTCTTCTTGATTGGATATACCGCCTGCAGCAAGAAGAAGGAGACTCAAAACTCAAGATACTGATTTTTACAGAGTTTGTGCCAACACAGGCGATGCTGCGGGTTTTTCTGACCCAGCGAGGGTTTTCCGCGGTGTGCCTGAACGGTTCAATGAGCATGGAAGAACGGATGTCCGTTCAGGATGCCTTTGCTAAAGATTCCCGAATTTTGATATCAACCGATGCCGGTGGTGAAGGGCTGAATCTTCAGTTTTGCCATGTGGTGGTCAACTATGACATTCCATGGAATCCTATGCGTCTCGAACAAAGGATCGGTCGGGTGGATCGTATCGGCCAGAAGCATAAGGTGTACGCCATAAATTTTGTTCTTGAGGATACGGTGGAATATCGGGTCCGTGAAGTATTGGAAGAGAAGCTTTCTGTCATCCTTGAGGACTTCGGTGTTGATAAAACAGGGGATGTTCTCGATTCTGCGCAGGCGGGTCAGATATTTGATGATCTGTATATTGGGTCCATTCTTGATCCGAAATCTATAGAAACTAACGTAGAAAAACACCTTACTCAAATTCGCCAAGAGGCTCAAGCCAGCCGTGAAAATGTTTCCGTATTGGGTGAAATGGAAGACCTCAACCCCGGAGAGGCCCACAAGTTGATGACCCATCCTTTACCTCATTGGGTTGAAAGAATGTGTGTCAGCTATCTTGAGGCTAATGGTGGAAAGGCGGAACGCAGCGGAAACGTTTGGAATCTGACATGGCCGGATGGTGGTGAAGATCTCCACAATGTGGTATTTACGGGACAGGACGCAGACCTCAGTCCTTCAGCCCGACGTCTGACTTTAGAAGATCACCGAATCCGCGGTCTGGCAATGCGGCTGCCTCGTTTTGCACCCGGTCAGCCTATCCCGTGCATTGAGTTTCCTGATTTGCCTTCAGATGTATATGGCCTTTGGTCTTTATGGCAAATTTCACTCCATTCATCAGATTGGAAACATCAACGGGTAATCCCTCTTTTTATCCATGATGATGGAAGAACATTAGGTCCCACTGCTCGATTTATATGGGAACAATTGCTTTCAGTGAATCTTACAGTGAAAGGGCGTATCGAAGGCTCCGACGCCAACCTTTCATTTGAACGTGTAAGAAAAGCTTTAGATGTTGAGGGTCGGCCTGTTTATGATGCACTCCTGCAGCTACACGACAAGAGTATCAGTAATGAGCGTGAAAAAGGTGAGTACGCTTTTTCAACAAGAAGGCAGGGTATAAAACGAATAGGTCTTAAGACGGTACGTGATTTCAGGATTTCTCAGCTTGAACAAGAGGAACTGGAATGGCGAAAGAAGCTTGAGGAACAAAGCAAGGCAATTCCCGACGTGGTGCCGCTGATTATCATTCTAGTGGGTAGTGAGAAAAAGAATGGCTGAATGGCGAGAACAAATACTAAAAAAATTCACTCCACAGGTTTCCCGTTTAACTCTTGTGGCAGATCCCGATGGCTTGCTTACGGAAGAGGGGGTTATTCAGGGTCTTCGGGAACGTGGCTTTGAACTGATCACCTTTGAAGATCCGATAGCATTCCGTTTCGCATATGAATCAAGATACCGATCACTTTGGGATCGCGGCGAGCTTACAGAGCTGGTTGTTGTTTTGCGGGCGGAGATGCAGGATTTGGGCTCGCTTCCCTACGATCTCTTGCAGGCCGGGCGAAAACTTTCTTTCAACCTGGGTGATTTATTCCCGAATCTAAGCTATCCTGTCATCGAAATGTTGGATCGCGCCGACCTGGATGCGCTTTATCGCGCCCAGCTTCAGTATAACCCAGACAAATTGGGTGACAACGCGACAAAAGATTTTGCTCTTCTCCATATATTTGAAATAGCCCCGAAGCTTATCAGACGTCCAGCGGATTTTCTTAAGGTTTTATTGCGCAGGCATTTCAGGAATCAACGCATACCTTTCATTTTAGATGAACGCTTTATCCAGGTTGTCCGCTCCACCTCAAGCGAATTTGAGAATTGGCCTTTGGAAGAAATTGTCTCCGACAGGAATGCATTTTTCGCGTTTTTGCAAGAAAGATGGCCTGTTTTCCTCAACCGAGTAGTTGGTAAGAGTTATGAAGAAATAAGTGACGAGAAGCATCCCTATAATCTTAAATTTGACGGGCCTTTCAATCTTCCTTTTGACCATGACGATGTTCGGATATATATTGATAACCTTTTTCTTGAAGGTCTTTTACACCCCGTCTCGCATCCTCAAGCAGATAAGCTTAATAAAACATGGGTGTCGGCCGGACTTAAGTTAGATCCGGAAGGCGACCGACTGCGTCGGCTGGAAGGCCTCATGAAAAATGTTGACTCTTCCCTGCCACCTCCGGATGCCAGACATCAGGATTGGCTATCCTTTTCCCATCGATGGGCAGAGCTGACCGTTCTTTTCACTGAAGTTAGCGAGGCATTTCCCTCTGGAACATTAGAACGTATGGGAGACATTCAACAACGAGTGGAAGAAGACTTTTTCTCTTGGTTACAGCAACGGTTCGCAGGACTACACAACCAACCGCCTGTTCCACCTGTAATGGTGCACCATATTCCTCGGGCCATGGCTCACCAGATTGAAAAATCCAAACAGGAGAAAATTGCCCTTATAGTGATAGACGGATTGTCTATCGATCAGTGGGTGGTGTTGAGAGAAGTGCTCGGCGAACAACGACCCGGGCTTCAATTTCGAGAGAGTGCGGTTTTTGGGTGGATTCCGACTACTACTTCGGTGTCACGACAGGCTCTCTTTGCAGGGAAACTACCCCTCTATTTTCCAGCAAGCATTAATACTACAGCCAAAGAATCTTCGCTCTGGCTTCAGTTCTGGCAGGACAGGGGCTTGTCACGTTCCCAGGTAACTTATGCAAAAGGGCTTGGCGACGGAAGCGTAGATGATCTTAAAGAATTACTGGAACACCCTCAGGTATGTGTAGCAGGACTTGTTATTGACAAGGTCGATAAGATCATGCATGGCATGGAGCTTGGGACGGCCGGAATGCACAACCAGGTACGCCAATGGGCACTTCAGGGCTACATGGTTAGACTTATTGACCTTTTGCTCAGTCTTCATTTTAATATTTGGCTCACATCAGACCATGGGAACATTGAAGCAGAAGGATGTGGCCGACCGGCAGAAGGCGCTGTTGCAGACCTTAAGGGAGAGCGTGTTCGAGTTTATCCGGACCATGCCCTGAGATCTAAAGTCAAGGAAAGATTTCCTGAGGCTATTGAATGGCCGTCCATCGGGCTTCCTGAGAATTATC
>Ga0307991_1001303_pt1 | contig 17541 bp, 16 predicted proteins | sample EllFjometagen131_FD_203146 | JGI IMG/M metagenome (GOLD analysis project Ga0307991, IMG submission 203146) | Marine microbial communities from Ellis Fjord, Antarctic Ocean - #131 | ecosystem: Environmental > Aquatic > Marine > Unclassified | place: Southern Ocean | collected 2014-10-08
AAGCATTCCGCCAGCGTTCATCCTGAGCCAGGATCAAACTCTTCATTCAATCTCTGTTTCTCTATTGTTACACCTTAGTGTTTTATTTCTTAATTATTTGCTTTTGCTTTCTTTCTTCTCTCTATTCTATTGTCAATGTCCTTTGACTTCTCTCGAAGACAAGAACAATATTACCACATTATTATGCCTTTGTCAAATGTTTTTTCTATTTTTTTTATCTTTTACACATTTCCTCAGATATTCCACTTTTTATCCACATATCAACTTCAACGTTGCCAGCACTATACCTTTTCTTTGTGGATAAATAAAAATATTGTGATTTTTCTTAAAACAATAAAAAAAAGCAGAATTATTCCGCTTTTTTTATTGTTTTAAGAAATTTAATCACACTTTATGATAATAACTCTTCTTCCATCTTTTTTGTATCCAGATTTTTTTTTTCAATTTCTTTAAAATATTTAACTGTTTTCACTTTCAATTCTATCGTCGCTTCTTCATTACAAACAATTAATCCTTTTGGATGCATTTGTAATGCTGAAATTGTCCACAAATGATTTACACTTCCTTCAACAGCAGCTTCCAAAGCTAGTGCCTTATTGTACCCTTTAACCAAAATAACTACTTCTTTAGCATCTAAAACAGTTCCTACTCCTACTGTTAATGCTAATTCTGGAACTTTTTCTATATCTCCACCAAAAAATCTAGAATTAACTATTCTAGTATCCATTGTAAGTTCTTTATCTCTTGTTCTAGAAGATAAAGATGAACCAGGTTCATTAAAAGCTATATGGCCATCAACTCCTATTCCTCCTAAAAATAAATCTATCCCTCCATATGATTTTATTTTATCTTCATACCTTTGACATTCTTCTGCCAGTGATTTTTTACTTAAATCTCCAGGATTACCATCAAGTATATTTATATTTTCTTTTTTGATATTTATATGATCAAAAAAGTTATTATACATAAATGTATGATAACTCTCAGAATGATCTTCCGGTATCCCTACATATTCATCCATATTAAAAGTAACCACATTCTCAAATGAAACTAATCCATTTTTATTTAATTCAATTAATTTTCTATACATTTCTAATGGTGTCCCACCAGTTGGTAATCCTAATACAAATGGATTTTCTTTTGTAGGATTAGCTTTTTTGATTTTATCTGCCACATATAATGCTGTCCATTCACAAACTTCTTTACTTATTATTAATCTCATTTTTCCACCTCTTTTTTTGATTTTATAATTTTTTATAACCTTACATTTTCTTCTGTTTCTTTATCAAATATATGAAACTTTATTATATCAAAACATAATTTAAATTTCATACTACTTTTGCTCACCTTTAATTAAAATTTATTTCAAGTCTAAACTTTCCCCTTGAATTATCACTCTTTTGATTTCTATATTTTCATCAAATATCAATATATCTGCATCTTTATTTAATTCTAAACTTCCTTTTTTATCGTCTATATTTATTACTCTTGCTGGATTTAACGATGCCATTTTTATTACATCTACTATACTTAATTCTGTATTTTCTAATATGTTTTTTACAGCTTCATTTAACTTTAATATACTTCCAGCTAACCTTCCGTCTTCTAATCTTGCTGTTTTTTCATCCACTATTACTTTTTGTCCTCCTAAGTCATATTCTCCAGGCTGTAATCCCCCTGCTCGCATAGAATCAGTTATTAAAATTATATTTTCTTTTCCCATCATTTTAATAATTGTTTTATAATTTGCTGGATTTATATGTATTTTATCTGCAATCACCTCGCAAGTTACATTCGAATTAAATGCAGCACCTACTATTCCCGGCTCCCTATGATGAAGTGGAGTCATAGCATTAAAAAAATGAGTTATATGTTTCATTCCTGCTTTTATTGCTCCTATTGCTGTTTCATAATTTGAATTACTATGACCAATTGATAAAACAACATCTTTATGTTTTTGCATCTCTTTTATAAATCTATATCCTCCATCTTCCTCCGGTGCCAAAGTTATTATTTTAGCAATGTCTAAATACTCTTTTATAAAATCATAATTAGGTTTAACTATAAATTTTTCATTTTGAGCTCCTTTTTTAGCCAAGCTTATAAAAGGTCCTTCCAAATTAACGCCTAAGATTCTTGCTCCGATCATTTTTCCTTTTGATTTTCTCACAGATTCAACTGCTTTAGTTATTACTTCTTTAGACATTGTCATTGTTGTTGGCAAAAAACTTGTCACTCCTGTTTTCACTATAGTTTCACTTATTTTTTTTATAGCTTCTATATTTCCATCCATTGTATCTGAATTTCCAGCTCCGTGAATATGGATATCTATAAAGCCAGGAGATATATAATTCCCATTTGCATTTATTTTTTTAGCTTCTTTATATTTTCCCACTTCCTTTTCATCTATAATTTTTCTTATTTTAGAATCATAAAGAATAGCTTTATTTTCTAAAATTTCTTCTTCCATTATTATTTTCCCATTAAATATAATATTCATTTTTGCCCCTTCTTTCTTTTTTGTTATCTCAAATATTGTCTTATAATTATTTTATTAAATGATATTTTGCAATTATAATTATTTTTATATTTACTATAAAACTATCAACATTGATTAATAATTATAGTTTTCATATTATGTTTAAATTTTATTTTTGTTTATTTTCAATATTTCTTTTGCTTTTTTTAAATCTACATTTTCTTTTATCATTATAATTGCCACTTTTGGATTGTATTCACATTTTTCAAGTATTTTTTTAGAAACTTCGCTTTCAATATTAGTTGCTAAACTAACTATCTCAATAACCCTTTTTTGTAATTTTTTATTTATAGGCTTTAAATCTATCATCAAATTACTGTATACTCTTCCTATTCTTATCATTGAACCTGTGCTTAACATATTCAAAACCATCTTTTGTGCTGTACCTGCTTTCAATCTAGTTGAACCCATTATAACTTCTGGTCCTACATTAACCGCTATACTTATATCACTTATTTCATCCAATTTACTATGTTCTTTACAAGAAACCCCAATAATATTTAATCCTATTTTTTTAGCATATTTTATCCCCGATAAAACATAAGGTGTATTTCCACTTGCAGAAACTCCCACTAAAATATCTTTTTTTTCTATTCCTTTTTTCTTCAAATCTTCTATGGCTAAGTCCTTATCATCTTCTGTTTGTTCTAACCAACCTACAATTGCTTTTTCTCCTCCTGAAATAATACCTTGCACCGTGTCATCGTTTACTCCAAAAGTAGGCGGACATTCTGAAGCATCAATAATTGCCAGTTTTCCACTAGTTCCACTTCCCAAGTAAAACATTCTTCCTCCATTATTCAAAGAATCTACTATTAAATCTATAGCTTTTGCTATTTTATTTTTTTCTTTTTCTACTGCATTTGCTATTTTTTTATCTTCTATATTCATCATTTCAACTATTTTTATAGAATCCGCTTTATCAATATCTATAGTTAACATATTTCGAGATTCATTCTCCATATTTCCCCCTTATATAAATAATATTTCACTTCTAAACAATTAAGAATATCATTCTTCTTTATTAAACCTAACATTGTTTTAAATTTATTTTATAAAGATCAGGCAAGGTGAATACAAGTCTAGTCTAGACAATAATTAGATAATACTGTTATTATTTGTAATCCCCCTATTACTTTTGTTTCCAAAATTACTTCTTTTCTATTAATTGCTCTTTCACTAATTACACAAATATCTAATAGATCTCTATCACTTTTTTGGGATTTTAGCGATAATTTCAATATCTTAACAAAAAATATTCTTTCGCCAAACAGACGGTGTATATCCAACTTAAATGCTTTTTTAACTCCTTTTAAATTTAAGTTTTATTCCCCTCATTTTCTCCTATCTTTATTTATTGTAATTTAGATACTAAACTGTATGTATCTTTTGCTATCATGTATTCCTCATCTGTTGGCATTATTAGAACTTTAATTACAGAATCATCAGTTGAAATAACTCTAGCTTCACCTCTGACTTTATTATTTTCTTCATTAAGTTTTATACCTAACCAATTAAGCTGATCAACAACCATTTTCCTAATCGTATTTGAATTTTCTCCAACTCCGGCAGTAAACACTATTACATCTAATCCATTCAATTCAGCAACATATGCTCCAATATATTTTACTATTCTATTTACATACACTTCTAATGCTAATATTGCTCTTTTATCTCCAGCTAATGCAGCCTCTTCTACTTCTCTTAAATCACTTGATATTCCAGAAAGTCCATATATTCCACTTTCTTTATTCAACATATTATTTATCATTTCCAAATTCATATTTTCCTTTTTCATAATAAAGCTTACTATTGATGGATCTAAATCTCCTGATCTTGTCCCCATGACTAAACCTTCTAACGGAGTAAATCCCATAGAAGTATCTACAACCTTCCCTCCAGCAATAGCGGTTATACTCACGCCATTTCCAATATGGCATGTAATTATTTTCATTTTATCAATTTTTTTATTTAAAAATTCAGATGTTTTCTCTGCTACATATTTATGAGATGTCCCATGAAATCCATACTTTCTAATTCTATATTTTTCATATAATCCATAAGGAATAGCATACAAATATTTATTTGGTTCCATAGTTTGATGATATGCTGTATCAAAAACAGCTACTTGATTTATTCCATGAAGTAATTCCTTTATTGCCTGAATTCCCATTTTATTTGCTGGATTATGAAGTGGTGCTAACTCTTCACACTTTTCAATTTCATTTATAACATCGTCTGAAATCAAAATAGATTTAGAAAATTTTTCACCGCCATGAACTACTCTGTGACCAACTGCTTGAATTTCTTTTAATGATTTTATTACTCCTTTTTTTTCATCAATAAGGGTTTCCATTACAATTTTCAAAGCATCTTTATGATTTTTCATATCCTTTTCAATTTCATTTTTACCCTTAAGATTACTTTTTTGTATAAGTCTACTTCCTTGTAACCCTATTTTTTCTACCATTCCTTTTGTCAAAACTTCTTCACTTTTCATATCGATTAACTGATATTTTAATGAAGAACTACCACTATTTAATACTAAAATTTTCAAAAAAACCCCTCCTGTGATAAAACTTTGTTTAATTATTTCAATTTATTCTCAAAATAGATATATTTTTATACTGCCGGGCGGACATATCTGTTTTTTGCAGTACAATTATATATTTAATATTTGAAATTCTGTATTTCTAATTTACTCCTACATACAATAGGATAATAGCTAATTGCAAAATAGCAACTCCTAATTTTATTGACTTAAAAACATCTTTGGATATAGCAAACTATCTATACTTATTGATTTAATTGTCCTATCTCCTGAAGTTAGAAAGTTTTGTATTTTTCTAAGGTTCCTCGCAAATCTAAATTTTCTCGTTTTAGAAGTAATTTTTCTTATAAAATAGAAGGTATATTCAACAATTTAATTAATATTACTGAACCTATTTGCTATTTTTAATATTTTATTTTAAATTAATATTTGAAAAAACAATATATTAAAATCTTATTTCAAAATAACTTCATATTTATATTTATCAGTTCTATTAATAGTTTCTGTGTATTCTATCTGTTCTCCATTTTTTAAATAAGTTGTTCTATTAAACAATAGTGCTAATTCTCCTTCTTTAATTCCAAGCAATTTACTTTGATCCGCATTAATTTTAATTGGCTTTATACTTTGCTTAGCATATTCTGGAATATACTCATATTCTCTTTTTAATATTCCATATAAAGAATTACCTTCTAATATTTCTCTTGTTATTTTAGAACAAAATTTAAATGGTAACCAAGCAGTCTCTATAGCGAATGGCTCTTTTTCTATTATTCTCAATCTTTTTATAACTATCACTTTTTTGATTTCCCCTGGCATTATAATAGTTTTTCTCATCTCTTTCGTCAATTTTTCTATTTTAAAATCTAATATCTTTGTTTCTGATTTCAAACCCTTCTTTTTAATATCTTCAGAAAATCCTTTAAGATGTAATTTTTGATTAAATTCTTTTGGTTTTGATACAAATGTACCTTTTCCTTGTTCTCTATATACTAGTCCATCATCTACTAAACCTGATATAGCTTTATTTACTGTCATTCTACTTAAATTATATTTTTTGCATAGTTCTCTTTCAGAAGGTATCATTTCTCCCGGTTCCATTTCGTCCACTTCTATCATTCTTTTTATAATTTCTTTTAATTGATAATATAATGGTATCACACTATCTTTTTTGATTTCCATTTGCATATCATTGCCTCCTCGTTTTAAAATTTTAAATTTCAGACTCAAAATTCTTTCTGTAGATTTATCTCTTTTCTTTAATATCAATAATATCAGCCTTTTTGACCACTTCCAATATTGCTTTATATAATTTTACTTGAGATCTTTCCCTCCTATTTATTAAAGTCAGGTCTCCTCCAACCAAAACAAACCGTTTAATAGCATCTTCTATCATGTATCTTAGAGTCGCTCGCATTTTTAGATTATCACTATAACTCCCTTAAAATTTAATTCACTCCTTAATATACCATTAATTATATCATGCGACATTTAAGATGACAAAAAAGAATTTTCCGTTTTAGTATCAACCTTAATATTTCAACATAACCATTTAATAAATTTCTTCTTCTAAATAATATCCCTTTTCTATTAATAAATCAATATTATCAACTGTTACTCTTCTCACTTTTCCTATTATTGTTGGGATTTCTGCATAACCATTTGATATATGTTGAGATATTTCAAATAATTCTTCTACCGGCGCATTTTTATTTTTTACCATTTTAACTGCTGATTCAGCTGCAATTTGAGCTAAATACCCTACATCATTAAATATTTCTACTGCTTGTTTTCTATTTAATATTAATTCTATATTTTCTAAATCTGCATCGAAACCCGCTACAAAAACTTTTCTTATATCATCTAATCCTCTTTCTTTTAAAGCTTTTAAAACCCCTCTTGCCATTCCACTATTATTACATATAAATACATCAATATTATTATATTCTTCCAAAACCTCTGTTGCTGTTTTTTCAGCTTCTTCAATAGACCAATTTATATGTTTTTTCTTCAAAACTAAATTTAATCCTGGATTTTTTTCTATTATTTTTAAAATCTCCGCACTTTCCATATCCACACTTGAGTCATCTGGATCTCCTTGTATCAACACTACATTCCCTTTTATTTCTCCCTTTACAGCTGCAAACCAATCTAACATAGCTTCTCCTTGCTCTTTTCCAATCATTCTAATGTCTGGCATTATATTTAAATTTATTGGAGAATTTAATATTAGATTACTATAAGATATTATTTTTATATCTGCATTATGGATTTCTTTTAGCATTTTATCAATATTAGAAGTATCTACTGCTTGTATCACTAGAATATCTATTCCTTTTTTGATCATCATTTTTAATTTTTCTAATTGCTGTTTTTCATTATTATCTGCACTTGCAAAAATAACTTCGTCTGCTCCTGCTTTGTATGCCGCATCTATAAAATACTTTTTATCTTTTTTGTATCGCGACTCCTTCATCGTTTTTAATAAAAACCCTATTTTTATTTTTCCATCATCTTTTTTTGACTTAATACCAAATAAATCTGCAAAAAATCCACCTTCTAAACTAAAACTCGCAATAAAAAATACCATTGTAACCATTAATAACATTTTTTTCTTCAATTCTAACCCCTCCTATTTTTATTTTTTTGACTCTGATCTCTTTTTTCTCCTTTATTTAGAGATGTTTTTGCCAAAATCAAAACTTTATTTTCAGCAACAACTTGCCAACACGTCATCCAGTTGTCTATACCATTATAGGACGTGTTTTCTCTTTTGTCAATAGTTTTTTATTTTATTTTGATAAATTTGATTATTTTTTGATCTTTTTCCATCAAAAAAGGCAATGAACTTTAAAGTTCATTACCTTTTTTGATTTTACAACATTTTTATGTTTTCTGATTTTTTTATGAACTAAAACCTTAATTTTTTTTATTTATCTAAAATTAATGCTGCTGCTCCAACTATTCCAGCATCATTACCCAATTTTGCAGGAACTATATCTTTCAATCCATTTAAAATTGGAATTAATGTATTTTCTTTTATTTTTTCTTTTATTCCATCAAATAAAATATCTCCTGCTAAACTAACTCCTCCACCTATTACAACTATTTCCGGATTCATTACATTTAAAACAGTTGATAATCCTAAAGCAACATATCTAGTTTCATAATCTACTAATTCTAATGCGAATTTATCCCCTTCTTTTGCTGCATCAAAAATATGCTTCGCTTCTAATTTAGTTATATCTCCTTCTATTTTTTTCCAAACTAAATTATTTTTGTTAACTCTTAATCTTGAAGTAGCTTCTCTTTCTAGTCCCGTCGCAGAAGCATATGCTTCCCAACACCCTTTTTGTCCACAACCACATAATTTTCCATTTTCTTCTATTTTGATATGACCAATTTCTCCTGCTCCTCCAGATGTTCCTCCAAATAAATGTCCATTTACCACTAATCCTCCACCTATTCCAGTTCCCAAAGCAATTCCTAATACATTTTTATATCCTTGTGCAGCACCAGTCCATGCTTCTCCTAATGTTATTACATTTACATCATTATCTAACTTAACTTCTAAACCTGTTCTTTTTTTTAATTCTTCTGCTACATTTAAATTATCTTCCCACGGAAAATTAGCAAAAAAAGAAACAATTTCATTATTTAAAACTGGTCCAGGTATTCCCATTCCCAATCCTAAAATATCCTTTTTTGTTAATTTTTCTTTCTTTATTATATCATCTACAAAATTTGCTATTCTATCAAATGTATTTGATGAGCCTTTTTCTGATTCTGTTTTTATTGAAAAAGAATCTACTATTGTACCATCTTCTACTTTTACTAATCCCGCTTTAATATTTGTTCCACCTAAATCTATTCCTATAATATATTTCTCCATTATATCTCCTCCTTGTTTTTATTAATCTTTATTATATTTTACTAAATTTTTATATACTTTGCAAGGTTTTAAGATTTTTTTTTTTAAAAATTAGCAAAAAAAGCTCTTCTTTCTTTTTATTTTTAAAAAAAAACGTCTGAAAAGGTCAATTAATCCTCATAAAAACAAGCAAACGAAAAAAAAAAGCTCGTTTTATTAAAAAAAGTGTTGACAAAAAATATTATTCGAGGTATCATATTGGTATAGTCCACTAGAGGTCAGTAACTTATTCTAGTGAAAATATTAGGAGGGTGATAGAAATGAATAGTAAAGTAGTAATGATAACCAATGAAACCGGATTACATACAAGACCTGGAAATAAATTTGTACAGTTGGCCAAATCATATGAAAGTAAAATTTTAATTGCAAATGAAGAAGGAAAAGAAGTAAAAGGAACATCATTGTTAAAACTGTTATCTTTGGGAATCAAAAAAGGATCTAAGCTTACTATAACAGCGGATGGAACAGATGAAATAAATGCAATTAATGGATTATCTGAATTATTAATTAATTTAAAAGATTAAGGAGGTTTTTTATGAGTATATTAATTAAAGGAATTGATGCATCTCCTGGAATAGCAATTGGAAATGTTTTTGTTTATGAAGAAAAAGAAATAAATATTTCTACTAAAAACATTTTTGATAATGAAGTTTCTTCTGAAATAGAAAAATTAAAAAATGGACAAAATAAAACAAAAACTCAATTATTACAAATAAAAGAATCTACATTAAAAAAACTAGGAGCAGAAAAAGCTGAAATATTTGATGGGCACATCACTCTTTTAGAAGATGAAGATTTATTTGACGAAGTAATTGAAAAAATAGAGAATGATAAAATTACAGCATCAAATGCACTTTCTTTAGGAATTGAAGAATACTGTAAAATCATTGGGAATTTAGATGACGCTTATTTAAGAGAAAGAGTTGCTGATTTAAGAGATATTTCTAAAAGATGGATCTTTAATATTGAAGGAATAAAGCCAATGGATTTAGGGATTTTAGAGAAAAACTCAATTATTATAGCAAACGATTTAACACCTTCTGATACAGCACAAGTTAATTTAGATAATGTTTTGGCTTTTGTTACAGAAGTTGGTGGAAAAACAGCTCATTCATCTATAATGGCTAGATCTCTTGAATTACCAGCAGTTGTTGGAACTAAAGAGATACTAAGCAAAGTAAAAACCGGAGATAAGATTATAGTTGATGCTCTAAAAGGAAACATTATAATTAATCCTGACAAAAAAGAAATAACAGAATATGAAGAAAAAAGATCTATTTTCTTTAAAGAAAAAGAAGAACTTGCTAAATTAAAGGATCAATCAGCAATTACAAAAGATGGAAAAGAAATAAAAATATGGGGAAACATTGGAAATCCAAAAGATGTAGAAGGAATATTAAAAAATGGTGCGCAAGGAATTGGATTATATCGATCTGAATTTTTATTTATGAATAGTGAGACATTTCCTACAGAAGAAGAACAATTTATTGCTTATAAAACAGTAGCAGAGAAAATGGAAGGAAAACCAGTAACCATTAGAACTATGGATATTGGAGGAGATAAAGACTTACCTTATATGAATCTTCCTAAAGAAATGAATCCTTTTTTGGGATGGAGAGCAATTAGAATATCATTAGAATTTAAAGATATGTTCAAAACACAATTAAGAGCTATTTTAAGAGCAAGTGCTTTTGGAACAATAAAAATAATGTATCCAATGATTATTTCATCTATCGAAGTCAAAAAAGCTAATGAAATTTTAGAAGAATGTAAAAGTGAATTAAAATCAGAAAATATTATTTTTAATAAAAATATACAGACTGGAATAATGGTAGAAACTCCAGCTATAGCTATAAGAGCAAAACAAATAGCTAGAGAAGTAGACTTTTTCTCAATAGGAACAAATGATTTAACTCAATATTTATTAGCAGCTGACAGAGGGAATGAAAAAATAAGTCATCTTTACTCATCATTTAATCCTGCTGTGTTACAAGCAATTCAAATGATAATAGACGGTGCTCACGAAGCAGGAATACCTGTAAGTATGTGTGGTGAATTTGCTGGAGATGATAGAGCAACAGGAATATTGTTAGGAATGGGCTTAGATGCTTACTCTATGAGTGGAATATCTATTCCAAATATAAAGAAAAACATATTGAATTTATCCAAAAAAGAGTGTGCATTATTAATTGATGGTTTATTAGCACAAACTTCTTCCGAAGAAGTTTTAGATTATATCGAAAATAATTTTAAATTAATATAATGAAAGGAGGTAAAAAAAAATGGGTTTATTAGGAAAATTTTTTAATCAAAAAAGTAATGTCATTGAATTAGCTTCACCTATAGAAGGTAATATCATTAGTCTATCCCAAGTTCCAGACGAGGCTTTTTCATCTGGTACAATTGGAGATGGTGTTGCAATTATACCAACGGGAGATACTATTTATGCTCCTTGTGATGCAGAAGAAATAAATATTTTTGCAACAAATCACGCTATATCTTTTGAAATTGAAGGCGAATTGGAATTAATTGTTCATTTTGGAATAGATACAGTAAAACTAAATGGAAAAGGATTTACTAGAATTGCAAAAGATGGGTCTAGTGTCAAAAAAGGAGATCCATTAATAAAATTTGATTTAGATTTTATTACAAATAATGCAAAATCAATTAAAACTCCAGTTATTATAGCAAATATGGAATTAGTTGAATCTATTTCAAAAAGTTCGGGAAAAATAAATGTTGGCGAAACTATTATGACAATTAAATTAAAAAAATAAGAGGAGGAATAAAAAATGAAAATTTTTAGTAAAGTTCAAATGTTAGGAAAAGCTATAATGTTGCCGGTTGCTGTTTTACCAATTGCCGCAATTCTATTAAGATTAGGTGTATTGTGGAAATTAGATTTTGTGACTGCTGGAGGGTCCGCAATCTTTGATAATTTACCAATTTTATTTGCAATTGGTGTAGCTATTGGAATTGCGAAAAATAATGCTGGAGCTGCTGGTCTTGCTGGAGCTGTTGGTAATTTTGTAATTGTAGCTGGAGCTACAGCTATAAATAAAGATATTAATATGGGAGTATTATCTGGTATTACAGGTGGTATTCTTGGTGGTATTATGTATAATAAATATCATGCTATTCAACTTCCTGAATGGTTAGGATTCTTTGGTGGAAGAAGATTTGTTCCTATCATTACATCTTTAGTTTCACTAATTTTTGCTGGTATATTTGGATATATTTGGCCAACATTCCAAGCAGGATTAGATATTGTTGGTAATTGGATGATGCATTCTGGATCAATCGGATTATTCTCATTTGGTTTCTTAAATAGATTGCTTATTCCTACAGGACTTCATCATGTATTAAATAGTATTGCTTGGTTTGTATTTGGAAGCTTTGGAGAAGCTACAGGAGATTTAAATAGATTCTTTGCTGGTGACCCTAATGCTGGTATATTTATGACTGGTTTCTTCCCAGTAATGATGTTTGGTTTACCTGCTGCTGCTTTGGCTATGTATTCTGCTGCCAAAAAAGAAAACAAAAAAGCAGTTGCTGGAATGTTATTTTCAGTAGGATTCACTTCATTTTTAACAGGTGTAACTGAACCTCTTGAATTCTCATTTATGTTTTTAGCTCCCCTTTTATATCTTTTCCATGCTATATTAACTGGTGTTTCTATGGCTCTTACTCATAGTTTGGGTATTTTACATGGTTTTGGATTCTCTGCAGGAGCAATAGATTATTTCTTAAATATGAACTTATCTACAAAAGGATGGTTATTAATCCCCGTTGGTCTTATATTTGGTGCAATATACTATTTTGTATTCTTATTTTCAATTAAAGTATTCAATATTCCTACTCCAGGTAGAGAAGAAGATGGAATAATAGATAGAGAAGAATTGACTATTCCTGATTTAGCTGCAGAAGTTTTAGAAGCATTAGGTGGTATTCGTAATTTAACTTCTATTGATTCTTGTATAACTAGACTTAGATTAGAGGCTAAAAATAGAGATATCATTGACGATGCTAAATTAAAAGCTTTGGGAGCTCGAGGTGTATTAAAACCTGGTAAAACGAGTGTTCAAGTAATATTTGGTGCAAAAGCTGAATTAATTGCTCAAGAAATCAATAAAATAAACTAATAATTACATTTATATAAAAAGAGGCCTATGGCCTCTTTTTATTTGGACTTATAATAAATTCCTGAATATATTTTTGCTATATTTGACTTAAATAATTTTTAACTATATATAAAGTATTTCAATTTTTTCTTTCGCTTCCAAATATTTTCACAATATAAAATCCTTTTCAAAATTATTTAATCAATCCTTTCTCTTTCAATGCACTTTCAGCTACTTTTTTGATAGGATATTCAAGAGCATCTATTTGATAATTATACTTTTGAAGATCTTCGTTAGAAAAAACCCCCCCCAATTTATTAAGTTCTTTTACAACCTCAGGATGTGATTTTGCAAACTCCGTTTGCATCCTGGGAACAGCATCATATGGTGGAAAGAAATTCTTATCATCTTCAAGAACCACCATATTATATTTCTTTAACATTCCATCTGTAGCATAAGCTACCGCAACATCAATATTTCCTTTTTCTACCGCAAGATATTTTAACCCTGGGTCTATTTCAACTTCTTCTCCAAATGAAAAACCATAAGTTTTAGTAATTCCTGGCATTCCATCTTCTCTGCTAAAGAAATCTGCTGCTTCTCCAGCTTTTAAATTCTTTGCAACTTTAGCCAAATCAGAAATTGTTTTCAAATTAAATTTCTTAGCTAATTTTGGTTTTACTGCAAAAGCGTATGTATTATTAAAACCTAACGGCTTTAACCACATAATCCCTTTTTTGGCAAATTCTTCTTTCACATAATCATACATTTTACTTGGATCTTTTATTCCACTTTCTTTTAAAAGATATAAATATCCTGTTCCAGTATATTCAGCACTCAAATCAATTTGTCCATTTTCAAGCCCTTCATTTACAAGCATAGTTCCTCCAAGTTCTTTAACACTCACCTTGTTGTCTGTATTTTTTTCAATTAAAATACCCATCATCTCTCCCAAAAATCTTTGTTCTGTAAAATTTTTATGCCCAATTAAAATAACTTCCTTATCTTTTTTTCCGCATGAAATAAATGATGTTATAACTAAAACACCTATTAATAACAATAATCCTTTTTTCATTTTTTATTCTCCTCCTATTTTATTTTTTATTTTGAAATTCCTTTTGGTGTTAACCTTTTTTCTATTTTTCCGAATATAAAATCTACAAAAAGTGCAAGACCCGCTGCCGGAATAGCTCCTGTCAAAATCATATTATTACTGTTCATTGAAATCCCTCTAAATATAAACTCTCCCAGACCACCTGCTCCAATAAGAGCTGCAATCGTTGTAGTCCCTATATTTATAACTGTTGATACTCTTATTCCACCCATTATAACTGGTAACGCTAACGGAACTTCTATCATTGTTAATATTTGATTCTTAGTCATCCCCATACCTCTTCCTGCTTCAACAGAAGATGGCTCCACACTAGTTATACCAATAAATGTATTTTTAATTATAGGCAATAAAGCATATAAAAACAATACAAATACAGAAGGAACAAGACCAATTCCTAAAATAGGAATAATTAATCCAAATAAAGCTAAACTTGGTAATGTCTGAAAAACATTCGCAATATTTATTACAGGACTCGCCATACTTCTTTTCCTTGTTATTGCTATACCAATTGGAACTCCTACCAGAATCGCTAATCCAACAGCAAGACCTGTTATTTGGATATGTTTTAACAATGATTCTATAACTTCATCTATTCTATAATAAAAAAATTCAAAAAAGTTCATTTTCTTCATATTTTATACCTCCTTTACTTTTTCAGATTCAAATTCAGGTGAAATTTCAGTTATTAAATTAAGTAAACTTTTAGGTGTAATTATTCCCACAACTTCATTCATTGAATTTGTAACAGGAATACTTTTAAAATCTTTTTTGGACATAACATCCAAAACTTCAACCATACTCATATTTTCATTTATCGAAACAAACTCTTTTCTCATATAATCTTTTATTTTATGACTTTTAGTCATAATTCCCTTTTTTTTCAGCTCTTCTACCCTTAAAAGATTTGGTGTAATTATTCCCACAGCTTTTTGTGGTATATCTTTCATTTTTTCAACAACAAGTAATAAAGTCGCGTCAGATTCTTTCAATTTTTCAACCGCTCTCGCCATATTTCCTTCTAAATTTATTTTATGAATAGTTTTTTTCATAATATCTTTAGCTAAAACAAACTCTGGTTGCCTCCATAATCTTTCTTTTCCAATAAAAAATTCAACAAATTCATTAATTGGATTTCTCAAAAGTTCTTCTGGCGTATCATACTGAATTACCTTTCCTTTATCTATTACTGCAATTCTATCTGCAATTCTAATCGCTTCATCCATATCATGAGTTACAAAAACAATTGTTTTATGCAATTCGTCTTGAATTCTAATTATTTCATCTTGTAATTTTTCTCTTGTAATTGGATCAAGTGCACTAAACGGTTCATCCATTAAAATAATATCTGGATTAACTGCCAGAGCTCTTGCTATACCAATTCTTTGTTGTTGTCCTCCACTTAATTCATGAGGATATCTTTCGTAATATTCTTCTGGATCAAGCTCAACTAATTCCAATAACTCTTTTGCTCTTTCCATTCTTTTATTCTTGTCCCATTTTTTTAACTTTGCCACAATTTCAATATTTTCTCCTACAGTCATATGTGGTAACAACCCTACCTTTTGTATGACATAACCGATATTTCTTCTGAGTTCAATTTTATTAATATTTAATATGTTTTTATCTTCAATTAAAATTTCCCCTTTGCTCGGTTTTACTAATAAATTAATCATTTTCATAGTCGTAGTTTTTCCACATCCACTTTCACCTATAAGAACAACTAATTCTCCTTTATTAACAGTCAAATCTAATTTATTAATTACATTTTTTCTACCATCAAACGATTTTGAAACATTTCTAAATTTTATCATAAACTTCCCTCCTGATTTTATTTAAAATCAAACAATATAAAAAGACACTCTAACTCTATTGGTAATTTTACCAATAGAGTTAGAGTGTCTAAGTTTTGCATTTTAAAACTCATTTTACAGCATTTTTAAATACTATAGTTCATTGCCTCTCGACCCTGAACAGACCCCAGTTCTATTTAAAACATTTTTCATTTCAGTTTTCCTCTTAAATTAGCTTAGTTTGTATTGACACTACTTTTTAATACTTTTTATATCTACGCATTATCAACCTTACAAAGCAGAGTAATAACTAATTTACTTCATGCTTAATTTCATTACATCTATTGTATCATTTTTTTTAGAACTTGTCAAACAAAGCCCATTAATAATAGTGTTAAGTTTTTGTAGGGAAAAAATTCGATCCCCTTTTTTGATATATAATATATTCTAATCTATTTCTTCTGCATAATGACACGCTATAAAATGCCCTTTTTTGATTTCTCTCGTTTCTGGCTCTTTTTTGAAACACAATTCTTTTGCATATGGACACCGTGTTGAAAACTTACATCCTTCTGGTGGATTTATTGGACTTGGTATATCTCCTTCTAATAAAATCCTCTTTTTTTTGATTGTTGGATCAGCAACTGGAATTGCAGATAACAAAGCTTTTGTATATGGATGTTTTGGTGATTCAAACAACGATTCTTTTTCTGCTAATTCTACTATTTCACCTAAATACATTACTGCTATTCTATCACTAATATGTCTTACAACACTCAAATCATGAGCTATAAAAAGATATGTTAATCCCATTTCTTCTTGTAATTCTTCTAATAAATTTAATACTTGTGCTTGTACCGATACATCTAGCGCTGATACAGCTTCATCACAAAGTATTATTTTTGGATTAGCTGCTAACGCTCTTGCTATCCCTACTCTTTGTCTTTGTCCTCCACTAAATTCATGAGGATATCTATTTATATATTCTGGCTGTAAGCCAACCCTAGTTAATAATTCTTTTACTTTTTTGATCTTTTCTGTCCCTGTTGCTATTTTATGTATTTCCATTACATCTCCAATTATTGTCCCTATTTTCATTCTAGGATTTAATGAGGCATATGGATCTTGAAATATTATTTGCATATCTTTTCTTAATTTTCTCAATTCTTCTTTTTTCAAATCTGTTATTTCTTTTCCCTGAAATTTTACATTACCTTCTGTTTTTTCTAATAATTGCAATATAACTCTTCCTGTTGTTGATTTTCCACAACCCGATTCTCCTACTATTCCTAAAGTCTCCCCTTTTTTGACTTTAAAAGTTAATCCATCTACTGCTTTTACATTATTTACAGTTTTTTGAAAAATTCCTGCTTTTATCGGGAAATATTTTTTCAAGTTTTCTACTTCTAATATATATTCTTCCATTTTTAATATCTCCTTCCTATCATCTATTAAAAGATCATACTTTTTAAATTTATTTTAAATTATACTCTTT
>Ga0307991_1001304_pt1 | contig 17541 bp, 10 predicted proteins | sample EllFjometagen131_FD_203146 | JGI IMG/M metagenome (GOLD analysis project Ga0307991, IMG submission 203146) | Marine microbial communities from Ellis Fjord, Antarctic Ocean - #131 | ecosystem: Environmental > Aquatic > Marine > Unclassified | place: Southern Ocean | collected 2014-10-08
CTGTTCCGTCGATGTATTTGTTGAATGGAGACTGCTCGGATTCTTCAATAAATCCAACAAAACTATTCAGTAAACCTTTGTACTTTATCCGCGCAAAATTGGGGAGTAATACAAATTGACTCATATCGGAAGGGAGACTAATTTCATTTTCGGCCAGCAGCGGTTTTCTTTCCACTGCAGCACGTGAATGCGCCAAACGAGTAGTAATTCGAATTAAAATGGGGACTTTGAATTTTTCAGATAATTGAAAACCAACATAAGCCATATCATAGGCTTCTTGCTGAGACGAAGGTTCTAAAATAGGAATTTGAGCAAATTTTCCATACACACGAGAATCTTGCTCATTCTGTGACGAGTGCATCGAAGGATCATCGGCAACAGTAACCAAAAGGCCTCCATTTGTTCCGGTAATTGCAGAATTCATAAAAGCATCGGCGGCTACATTTAAGCCAACATGCTTCATACAAACCATAGCGCGTTTACCCGCATAAGACATCCCCAAACCTGATTCCATGGCTGTTTTTTCATTAGCCGACCATTTAGAGTGGATGTTTCTTTCTTTTGCTAATTCGTAATGCTGTACATATTCTGTTATTTCCGTTGAAGGAGTACCGGGATAAGCATAAACACCAGACATACCACCGTCAATAGCACCCTGAGCGATGGCTTCAGCGCCTAACAATAATAATTTTTGCATTGGTAAAGGTTATTTCATGATCTCAAAACTATTTTGAGATTTCTTGTGGGCATTTATTTATCTTCCCGAAAGTGTCTTTATCAGGCATTCCGGCCCCTCGGAATTTTGTACAAAATTACAATAAATATTTATTTCAAACGATTGCTTAATTCGATTAAATGAAATTTAGATTTGTTACAAGGAAGAAGCCAAATGATTCTCGAATCGAGTTTTAATTAAAGGGGATTTTTCATTTCAAACTCTAATTCAACTGGTCGCAAATTGCGACCGGTTCCATAGCGTCTTAGTGCCTCTGTGGTAATAAAATAAAAAAAACAACCACAAAGGAACAGGGGCACGAAGGTCATAAAGCATGTTTTTGATTACCCCTATAAATGTGTTGGGAATACAACTTTTATTCTAAAATAAATATTATGTTTATTTTTATCGAACTAAAAAATAAAAAACCCCCACTAATACCTATGGAAAAACATATACTCTCCAAGTCCACATTTATAAAAGGACATCAATGCTTAAAATCACTTTATCTGCATAAAAAACGACCTTTTTTGCGCGATAAATTAAGTGCCGAGCAATTGGCCAAATTTAAACGCGGACATAAAGTCGGCGATATGGCTCAACAACTTTTTCCTGGGGGCATAGATGTCAGTCCAAAATCGCCCTCACAATATCAGAAATCGGCAATTCTAACACAGGAATTAATTGCTTCTGGGCAAGAAATTATTTATGAGGCCACTTTTCAATTTAATAAAGTACTGGTGATGCTCGATATTTTGGTAAAAACAGAAAAGGGGTGGGCGGCTTACGAAGTAAAAAGCTCCCTCAAACTGTCAGAAACTTATTTTACTGATGCAGCTGTGCAGTATTATGTGATTACAAATAGCGGCTTAAAATTAGATTCTTTTTTCTTGGTTTATGTAGACGAAAACTACATACAAGCAGCTGATAAAGAAATAGATGTGCAGGCGTATTTTATCAAGCAGGAAGTCAAAGAAGAGTTATTGGAAAAGCAAACTCAGATTGCCAAAGAAATTGAAGAGGAATTAGCGATTTTAACCGAAAAGCATTCGCCAAAAGTAGAGGTTGGGGCCCATTGTTTTGAGCCATATACCTGCGATTTTATTGGTTTTTGCTGGAAAAATAAGTCAAGAGACCTATTTAAAATTCCTGCTTTGAATTACCAGGAACGAACCTCAATGCTAAACAAAGGTGTTTTCGAGCTCAATGAAATAAAAAATCAAATCAACGATAATACATTAGCCTTGAAACAGCTCGATTGTTTGGCTGCGAATACGAATTTCATCACTGACAATTTAAAGGAAAAGCTTGCCTCTTTCCCTGAGGATGTCTTGTTTTTGGCTTTTGTCAATCGAAAGCCAGCCGTTCCTGACTGCGAAGGCTCTAAGCCTTACCAAACACAACTCTTTTCTTATGCTTTATTGCAAAATAATGAAAGTAAAAGCGCCATATATTCAGGTGTTTGTGATGACTATAAAGCGTTTATCAAAAGCTTTTCAAAGAGCTTAAATTCTACAGCTCGAATTATAGTTTACGACCGGAAAGAATTAGAAGAAGCTTTCGACTCAATAATCAGCTTTTTTCCTGAATTTGAAAATGAAACAGCAGAAATTTTGCGTAAAACAACGGGTATTAAGCAATGGATTTTGAAAGGTGATTTTTATTTTGTTGGATTAAAATATGATTTACTTCTCAAAGAAGTTGCTGCTAAAACACTAAATAACAAACCTTTTTCTAAGCCTTCAATAGGTTCGGATATTTTAGCTATAAATGCTTATGAAATAGTACTTGAAAAGAAAGGCAATTTTAGTGATGCCGATGAAAAAGCCATTTTGGAGTATATGGAAATCTCGGCAGATTACGTTAAGCAGATTATTATAGTTCTCATGGAATTAAATCAAATTCAATAAGTTAAGCTGACATCTTAAACGCGTAAGAAAATTTCTTTCCTAAAAAACTTGATATTGCATAACACATCGTTGTATCTTGCATTCATAAATACACCCACGGATTTAGTTCTTTTTTTATTAACGCAATCATAAATTTTTCATACGAAATTTTTAATCATTTTCTGTTTTGTCTTTTTAGAAAGAACAGATTTACAATTGGTTATATCATTAATTAAATTAAAGCAAAAGAACTTTTAAAAATTATTTATAGCGTCAAAAAAACTAGGTATAGAAGAGTAATAGAATATCTTTTTAATGTGAAAATTTTGCAACTAAAATGGATAACATCGACCATAATTTAGTCGGTTTTTATTATTGAGGTTAAATATATTACTAACATTTAAAATTATATATTTATGAAAAAAGACCTAGCTATTTACAGGCTGATTTTAATTGGCCTGATTATGCTTTTTAGCTCTGGATGGGCTGTTGGGCAAGGCATATTTGTATCCCAAAATTGTGACCCTAGTGCAAATTATGCACCTGACCGGTTTGCTGAAATATATAATCCAACCAGCTCTTCTGTTGATCTCACTGGGTGGACTCTAGAAAATATTCAAGGGGGCAGTGTTTTGTTTACTTGGACACTTTCTGGAAGTATAGCATCTGGAGATGCTCTGGTTTGTGGGAATGCAGATGCCACATCACAAACAATTACTCCAGATATTACTGCTACTTGGGCAGGTAACAGCTGGAATGGAAAAGGTGGTGACGGAACCATTCTAAAGAATGCATTAGGAACCGTTATAGATAATGCTGTGCAATTAGATGCAACAGGTACTTTTGAAAATAAAGAAATGGTTCGGAAATCTAGTATTACCAGCCCTACTTCTACTTTTAATGCAACTGAATGGACATTTACGTCGATAACAAATGCTGTTGATGCAACTCCAGGAACACATACTTGTATTTTGCCATCAAGTGGTACCACTATAGCGCTTAGTACTTCAACATTATCTGGGTTTTCATATAACGAAGGCTATGGGCCTTCTGCCGAGCAAACATTTACAGTTTCAGGAGCCAATTTAACACACGACATTTCTATTGTTCCAGCAACAGATTATGAAATATCCACAACAACTGGGGGCTCATTTTCCGCTACCAATCCAATTACTTTAACACAAAGTGCCGGGTCAGTTGCTGAAATAACAATTTATACAAGATTAAAGGCGGGTTTAAGTGCAGGAGATTACAGTACTGATGAAACTATTACCGCTACTTCTACCGATGCCGCTGATAAAACTGTGAGTTGTGGTGGTAATGTTTTAGCTGCCTCCATTATCATTAACGAAGTAGATTCAGATACAGACGGAGCAGATGTTTTGGAATTTAGCGAATTGTATGATGGTGGTACCGGAAATACTTCTTTATATGGCCTTGTTTTGGTTTTATATAATGGATCCGATGACCTTTCTTATAATTCCTATGATTTGGATGGTGAAACTACAGATGCCAACGGTTATTTTGTTATCGGAAATTCCGCGGTCTCAAATGTAGATTTAATTACCACGAATGGATCTCTTCAGAATGGTGCTGATGCAGTTGCTTTGTATTATGGCAATGCTGCTGATTTTCCTAATGGTACTGCTGTTACTACAACTGATCTTATAGATGCTTTTGTTTACGATACAGATGATACAGATGATGCAGGATTATTAATTTTATTAAATGCATTACAGCCACAAATAAATGAGGATGAACGAGGCGATAAAGATAATCAAAGTAATCAGCGCATTCCTAATGGTTCAGGGGGGGCTAGAAATACAGATACTTATAGTCAGGGCGCCCCTACACCTGGTGCAAAAAATTACGCAGGTACCTCATGGACTGGCAATGTTGATGCTGATTGGACTAATGCAGGTAACTGGTCAAATGGACTTCCAACGTCTAACTACAATATTACTATTGGAGCAGGAGCGACTACATCTTTAAGTGGAACAAGCACTTGCAATAATATTGAAATAGCTACCAGCGGTGCATTAACTATAAGCGGTACATTAACGGCAAGCGGTACGGTAACTATAAAATCTGATGCAAGCAATAATGGGTCTTTAATATTTACAGGCTCAGGAAATATTGCAACAACAGCTAAAAGCACTGCTGACGAGGCAATTATAACTTATGAACGCTGGGTACAGGGTGGTAAATGGCATATGCTAAGTGCTCCAGTAGCTGGACAGGATATCGCAACATTGTTAAGCAATACAGCAGATAATATCGTAATGAAGGATTATAACGAGGGTGGCGATGCATGGAATTCAGCTTTGAGTATAGGCACAATGACTTCAGCAAAAGGGTATGCTACTAAAAAAGATAGTGATGGAATTATAACCATCAGCGGAACTAAAAATGGAACTATAGCCGCAACTCTAGGTTTGGCAGGCACTGGTTACGGCTGGAATATTTTGGGAAATCCTTATACCAGTGAAATTAGAGCCACATCAGGAGGAGTTGATTATCTGCTAAATGCAGCTAATGTATTGACATTACAAGACAGTTATGCTGCAATCTATATTTGGAATGAAGATGGAGCTTATGATGGCTCACAAAATTATTATAAAACCGTAAATAATACGGCTAATGGAACTTTAGGTGCAGTAACTCATTTACAGGCAGGACAAGGATTCTTTGTAAAAGCAAAAACAAATGGTGCTAGCTTTGGGTTCAATATTAGTATGCAAGAGGATGCCTCATCAACTTTTTATAAAGATGCTTCCGCCGATTCTTGGTCAACTATCGAGCTAATTGCAGAAACAAATTCTACCAAGTCGAATACTCGAATCGTATATAATAATCAGATGACCAGATGGTTAGACATTAGTTACGATGCTGGTTTATTGACTAGCAATCCTTCTTTTTCCTTATACACAAAATTAGTTGAAGACAATGGTGTTGATTTTATGATTCAGGCTTTACCAACAGATTATGAAAACCTAATCGTCCCTATTGGTTTAGATGCCAAGGCTGGAGAAATAATAACTTTTAGTGCCAATGCATTAAATATTCCGGAAGAATATGCCGTTGTTTTGGAAGATCATAGTCTAAATGTCTTTACAGATTTAAGCGAAGCAGAATCGGATTATAGCATTCTTCTTGAAGAGGATAGTGATGGAATAGGTCGTTTCTTTGTCCATACTTCTTTTAAATCCACTACAGGAATTGGCGATGTGGATATTGAAAACGCTTTCCAGGCATTTACTAGAGTGAACGATAATCAGTTAATCATTCGTGGTGAAATAGCCGCAAATACAGTGGCAAGAATATTTAGTATTACGGGCAAACAGATTGCGGTCGTTTCTTTACAGGAGGCGACAGAAAATCGTATTTCATTTAATGATGACGCAGGTATTTATATTTTGCAAATCACTAACAAAAATGAAACATTCACACAAAAATTCGCCTGGATTAAATAACCTGTATGAACGCTAAAATTTTATTAGAAATGAAAAACAAAAATATAAAAATTGCTAAAAACGCAGAAATAACACGCAAAGAAGCATTGAAGAAAATGGGTACTTATGCTGCCTTTACAGCTTTGGGAACTATAGTCCTATTGAGCCCGAAAGCAGCACAAGCAGGCTCAACAACACCTGCGCCACCTATACGCGGCAGACCTATTACCCCGCGTCCAATAAGTTAATATTTATCAAGATGAATTTCAGGGCTCTAAATTTTGTAGTTTAGAGTCCTTATTTTTATGTCAAATTATGCTCAACTATCTCGATAAAGCAGTAGGAAATAAAAAATGGCTTTGGTTTAAAAACACCAATAACTATTTGCAGGTTGACAAGGAGGTGTTTGTGCTGACTATAAAGCGTTAATCATAAGCTTTTAAAAGAGCTTAAATTCTACAGCTCGAATTATAGTTTATGAAAAGGTAGAGTTAGCAGAAGCTACCGACTCAATAATCAACCTTTTTCCTGAAATTGAAAATGAAATAACAAAAATTCCGCATAAAACAACAGGAATAAAACAATGGGTTTTGAAGGGTGAATTTTATTTTTCAGGCTTAAAATACGATTTGCTTTTTAAATATACGGCTGCTAAAATATTGAATAACAAGCCTTTTGCTAAGCCTTCAATAAGTTCTGATATTTTAGCTATAAATGCTTATGAAATATTGCTTTAAAAGAAAGGCAATTTTAATGATACCGATGAAAAAGCCATTTTGGAGTATATGGAAAACTCGGTAGCCCTAATCGAACAAATTATTGAATCATTAATGGAATAAAACCCTTTGTAAATAAGCTTAAAAACTCCCAAAGGCTATCAGACTTTTAAGTGAAAGCTAAAAACCCAGTCTGTAGATCTTCAATTAGTTAATCCAACATCTTAAACGTTAAAGAAAAAAATATCTTCAAAAAAACTTGATATTGCATAGTCAAGCTTTGTATCTTACACCATATAAACACGTGATTGATAACATGTAACCTGATTGAATATAATATTTGTCAAATTTTTCTTTAGTAATGACGGCTGTAAAGCCTTTTTGTGTACTTAATTTATATTGTGATAAAAAAAGATAAAACTTTTTTAGAGTCTTCAAAAAATTATTGCTGAACGTGGGTTCAGGAAGTCTCTAAAGATTAACCCGATTTTAACACCAAATATATTATATAATAACTTAAAGAAAATGATATGAAAAAGACTTACATTTTATGCGTTTTTATAATGTTTTCCTGTTTTAATGCGCAATCTCAGACAACAACCACTTGGACTGGCGCAGCTGACACTAACTGGGATAATCCAGTAAACTGGACAAGTGGAATACCAGACCATACAACAGATGTAATTATTCCTGGTAGATTAATTAATTATCCAATTGCAAATGGGTCTATTGCCAAATGTAGTACTCTTATTATAGAGCCCGGAGGTGAGTTAACAGACTATACTGAAATTGGTCTTGTCGTATATACAAGTTTAGTTATTAATTCAGATGCAACAGGCTACGGTTCTTTAATTCTTAATTCAATAGGAGGTGGCACCCCCATCTCAGAATCAACCTATAATCTTTTTATAGATGATGCCGAATGGCATTTGCTTGGATCTCCATTTACAGGGCAAACAATTAATTCTACATTTATATCAAACAATTCTATTATAGGAATGAAGGACTATATTGAAAATCCTGATGGCTGGGAAACTACCGATTATGCAGTAACAGCTCCTGATGTGGCTTTTTCTTTAGGAAAAGGATATGTTACAAAAATAAGTAGTGCGGGAGTCGTTTCTTTAACAGGAACTCCAAATAATGAGGATGTAGATATTACACTAGCATCTGATGGCTATTGCTGGAATTTGTTAAGCAATCCATTCACAAGTTCTATTGCAGCAAATACAGATGGACATGCAACCAATAATTTATTAAGCATCAATGCTGATGTTTTTGCTAGCGGTTATCAGGCCTTTTATATTTGGGATGCCAATTCAACTAGTTATAAAATTTATAATCTAACAACTATGGATTTAGATTATATGCAAGTAGGTCAAGGCTTTTTTGTAAAATCTAAGATTGGTGGGGGAACATTTTCAATAACGACTGCAATGCAAAGCCATCAAACAGCCGCTGCATTTAAATCAGAGGAAACAGTTTGGGCTCACATAAGTTTGCTTGTCAAAACAGATAATCTAAAAGCTAGTACGGAACTGTATTTTAATAGAGATATGAGTAGAGGTCTTGATAATGGTTTCGATGCCGGTATGCTTAAAAGCGGTTCTTTAGTTTTATATTCTCGTTTAGTAGAAGAAGATAATAGAATAGACTTAGGCATTCAAAGTTTACCAACCGATTATGAAAACTTAATTATTCCAATAGGTTTAGATGCCAAGGCTGGAGAAATAATTACTTTCAGTGCAAGAGCATTAAATATTCCGGAAGAATATGCTGTTGTTTTAGAAGATCGGGCATTAAATGTGTTTACAGATTTAAGTGATGATGGAAGCTATAGCATTCAGCTTTCAGAAAATAGCAATGGAACAGGTCGTTTCTTTGTTTATACATCTTTTAAATCTGCCACAGGTATTGGAGATTTGGATGCTGATAATGTTTTCCAGGTATTTACACGGCCTTCTGATAATCAATTATTTATTCGTGGTGAAGTTTTTGGAAATTCTGTAGCAAGGATTTATAGCATTACGGGTAAACAAATTGCTGTTCTTTCTTTGCAAGAAGCGATGGAAAATCGAATTCCATTTAATGGTGATGTAGGTATTTATATTGTGCAAATCAGCAATGAGAGTGGAAGTTATACGCAAAAATTTGCTTGGGTTAAATAAATTGTAGCACTAATAAAAACGAACATCATGAAAAATAAAAATATAAAAACGGCAAAAAACAAAGAAATTACGCGAAAAGAGGCGCTGAAAAAAATGGGAACTTATGCTGCGTTTACCGCTTTAGGAACGATGGTTTTATTGAGCCCAAAGGCGGCCCAAGCGGGCTCTACTGCTCCAGAACAGCCGAGAAGATCCTCCAACTGGTAGTAATCTTATTGCACAACGACCGACAAGTTAATATTCAATAGGATTTTTAGGCTCTAAATATTGTAATTTAGAGCCTTTATTTTTAATTAGTTTATGCTCAACTATCTCGTTAAAACAATCGGAAATAAAAAGTGGCTTTGGTTTAAAAATACCAATAACTATTTACAGTTGGATGAAGCTTTGTTTCAGGTTTTTGAAAAACTTGAACAACAAATATCCATTGATGAAGTCGTAAATTGGTGTGCCCAGATTTATAATTTACGTGAAACTGATGCTCGTAAAACAGTTCTCAAAATAGATGCGCTCTTTTCCGAACAATTGAAAGAAAAAACTCAAATCAAAAAAGAAGAATTTGTATATAAAGTTCCTGATTCTTTTTTTAGTTCAAAAAACTATCTTTTCAACGATTTTGTTTTTCATATAGAATATGGTGATGCTCAAATAGAAACGATGTTGCATCCCTTATTTGCTCATCTAGAAATACTTGATAATGAATCGGCTAATCAAAATCTAAAACTCTTTTTTCAGGACAAGACCTTTGTTTTGAATATCGATGGAAAACAAATAGGAATTTGGCCAAAAAATGAAGATCATATTTTTAAAGGACAGGTATTTATGGCCTTGCTAAATGCGACGTATTCCAAAACCGAAAAAGACTGGGTTAGCGTTTTGCATGCTTCTGCCATAGGAAATGATAAAAGCAGTGTTTTGTTTTTAGGCGATTCGGGAAACGGAAAAAGCACAGCTTCTGCTCTTGCTTTGGCCAGCGGATTGCAATTAATTGCTGATGATTTTGTTCCCATCGACACAAATGGTCAGGTTTTGGCTTTTCCTGCCGCAATATCAGTTAAAAAACAGGCGCTGGAATTTTTATCATTGCGGTTCCCTGAACTTTTAAAAGCGAAAGAATACGAATTAAAAGCCATGAACAAAACAGTTCGTTACCTGGCTCCTCAAAGATTAAAAAATAATTCAGGCCGGCCCGTAAAAGCATTGGTTTGTATTCAATATACACAAGACGTTGATTTTGAGCTAGAAGCAATCGACATTCATTTGGCTTTTCAGCATTTGGTGGTCGATTCCTGGCTTTCGCCTGAAGAAAAAAATGCTTCTTTTTTTATGGATTGGATGGCCGAATTACCAGCTTATCGCTTGCGTTATTCAAACAATGAAAAAATGATTGCCGCCATTAAAAAACTACTCAATGACCAATAAAGAAGCCCTTTTATTTGTTGGAAAATGTTTGTCCTTAAGCATGCATCCTGAATGTGCATCATCCATAAAAGCAACGATTCTTTCCGGTCAGATTGATTGGCGACAAGTTGTCTATCAAAGCAGCGCTCAATTTGTTTTGCCAGCTCTATATTTAAATTTAAAACGAAACAATCTTCTTTCTGATTTACCAGAAGATTTGGTAGCTCATTTTGAAGAAATCACCAATTTGAATCGTGAGCGTAATCAAAGTATTATCAAACAGCTAAACAATATCAATGCCTTATTAAATGAAAACGGATTAAAACCCGTTTTTCTAAAAGGCACGGCTCATTTATTGGATGGATTATACGAAGATATAGGCGAACGTATGATTGGCGATATTGATTTTTTGCTGGAGGAAAACGAAGCGTTGCAAGCTTTTAATATCCTGAAAGAAAATGGATATTATCGATTAAGCAAAATAGGAGATGCTGTTATTGGCGCCGGTAGACATTTGCCCCGATTGATTAATGAGAATGAAATAGCCGCAGTGGAGGTCCATGGCCAAATGCTTAAAACCAAACAAAATTATATTTTCAATTGGTTGATGGTAGAGAAAAATCTGAAAGAAGCCAAAAATCTAAAAGACGCATTTGTTTTGTCAGATAATGATTTGATATTGAACAACATGCTTAATGTTTTGCTAAACGACAAAGGCAAATCGATGCTTAAAATATTTTTACGTCAGAATTATGATTTATTGCTTTTATCCAAAAGAGAAAACCCTTCGGCCGCAAGCAGATCTTTTAATCGGAATCATAAAGATTTAAATGCTTATATCGCTCTTTCCGCTCATTTATTTGACTATCCAGCCACTTTAAATTTTGAAGAAAATACAAGCGCAAAACACTATCTTCAAAAAATAAATTTTGTTTGGGATTACCCAAGATTAGCAAGATTTGGTCGATTGATCTATTTTATCTTTTTCAGGATTTATCGTTATTTTGTTACATTGATTGGGTTTTTTGTCAGCTCCTCAACACGCAAACGAGTGATTGCAAGTCTTTCTGATCCAACATATTATGGAAAACATTTTGAACAGTATAAAGTGTGGTTTTCTTAATGATTTGATTGTCAGTCATATAATCGCAATAAAAATAAAAAATTAAAGCCACAAATGCACGAATATTAAACGAATCACTTTCTAAAAGTCTGCATAAATTACATTCGTGAATTCTGCAAAAGGCATCACTTTGTGAGTGGCTTATTTAAATTTTTGTTTAAAGTTGACAAAACTCCCTTAAATCCGATTGCAATATAGAAGCCAATTCCTCAAAATTATCTTCTCGGGTTTCCGTAAAAACAAAACCAAAAAGAGGATATTCACTATGATCTAATTTTCTCAATTCCAAAGTTTTTTCAAATCCCGATAAAAGTTTTTGATAATCAAACGATTTAATTTCTTCTGATTTTAAACCTGTGGAATTATCCAATACAATTAGTGCGAATAATTTCCCTGCCTTGTCTTTTAAAATATCATTCCAATCAGGTTTAAAATTTTGAAAGAAAGCAGCATAAGGATTAAATCCCCAGGCATAAGGTGTCAAATCTGCAGTTGTGCAAAAACCGCCAAAACGCAACGGATTTACTTCTATTGGTACTAACTTTCCGTTTTCATCAACCCTTACTTCAACGTGTAATGGAAAGTTTTTCAATTCAATCAAAGCTCCAAGTGTGTCTAAAAAATCAGTGAAGGGAGGCAGATATTTTTCCATAATATCTTTTGATGTCACATAAACGCGATCACTCACATCGTCTATCGAAGCAAATTCATGTTTTAGAATATTCAAAATAGTTGGAATTCCATTTTCATCGTAATAAGCATCAAAGGCAAACTCTATTCCTGGTATAAAACTTTCAATAATTAGGGTTGTACTATTCAATACTTCAGAAGGAAAAAGCAGGGCGGCCTTTCTAATTTCTTTTTTTAACTTTTCTTTTACAACAGGCCATTCATCATAGCTCTGAACAGGGTAAACAGCTAAGCTAAAAAAGCCGACGGCGGGTTTTATCACGAAAGGAATAGGAAGATCTTGTATCTCTATTTTATCTATTTTCTTAATGTTTACTGAGCGATAGAAAACCTCTGGAAAGAACTTTTCTGTAAGTTTGCGAAAAGCCACTTTATCTTTAAACCAGTTAATTTTTTCCGGCAGATTAGTTCCGTTTAAATGTTGCGCTATCCATTGAATGGAGTTCTCGGAATTACTATAAATACGCGCGTTAGGAGTTGCTTTATAATGATTTACAGCCTCTTCGTCCGAATAAAATTTAGTGCTCGAATTGAGCTGTAAGGATTTACTGTAATCATTGGCTAAAACTGGAAATTGATGGTCTGTTGCTGTTTTTTTAAGGTAATCAGAAACATAAGGTTTGTCGAGTATAATCATTGTTTTTATTTTCGCCTGCAAAAGAACGAAAAATTATCAAGCATTAAAAGACTAATTAGTCTTGATAGATTTCTGTATTCGGATGAAATTTTAACCAGGAAAAAGCAAAATGGTTGCTATGAGGTTCTATAGAAAGTTGTTTTCCTTTTAATGGCCCAGCTATACATTTCCCACTTATCATCCATTCCGATTTGGTTTGGGTATCAAAAAACCGACCTTCTTTTTTCTTGAAAGTCAAAAGACGGCCATCAATGCTAGCATTAAAAACAGTTGCGGTACCAATTTCGCGAGCTTCTTCCAAATTATATTCATCCAGATGCGAGCGTGCTCCTTCCTGAAAAAAGATGACGATATTTTTTGATTTAAAGGTATCGTTAAGAACTCCTTTTTCCTTTAAAATGGTAAAAGAATAAATTTTTGAAAACTCACCATCCTGAATATCAATCAAACGTTCCATAGCGGGTAACCGACTGTCAATTTCGTCCACCTTAAAATAGCGGGCATAAGGTAAGTTTCCGATGCTGTCGTATTTGCGATATACATTTTTTCCATAACGCTCCATCGACCTAGTATGGTCGGTTTCTTTAGATAAGATTTGACCGTCGGGATAATTGTCAAAAAATTCTTCAACCGATAAAATTAACGACGGAATAACTTTCAATTGCTCGCCGGCTAAATCACCAACGATTGCTTTTCCCATCGATTGTTGCCACCAGCTTTCAGTTTCAGTATCAAAAATGACCATTCCGCTATGCCTTAGCATTCCCGAGACCTCAAATGTTAGTACTTTTTCCTGGCCATTTATGTTGTGTCTTCTATCGTAAACTACAGCCGAATTACACAGTGGACAATAAGAAGGAAGAATAGGAATTCCTACCAAAACATCATTGCTCAATTCGTGAGACGAAAACATATTCATTGTATATGCTTTTGCTTTTCCGTCAATTTCTACTGAAATAACAGGCTCGGTTTTGATAAACATTTTTAAGCCAACATCTTTGTTTACAAACGCAGGAGTGTCGATTATTGGAAATGTCCGACGAGGTAAAACCAGGATTATTTCCGAAAGATCCACATTGCTTTTAGTAGTATCGGTTTTAAATATATATTCGACATTACGTGGATTCTGAATTTGAGCAAAGAGGCTAGTTGCAAATAAGACAATCAAAGACAATGCCTGCGAATTTACAATTTGGTTTAATCATAATTTTTAGAGTTTATGTGTGGCCAAAGATAGGAAATCCGATTTATCTAATCTCATTAATTTTAACGTTTGAAATTATACGGGTGTGCAAAATAAATTAAATTTGTCTAAAATGATTACTCAAACAAACCAATTCTGAATCAATGAAAAAATTAAGCTATTTATTATTAATTCTAATAATCTTTTCGTGCACTACAAAACAAGGCGATAAAACTGATGTATTCAATACTAAACAAGCCGTTGAAGCAAGAAATGGAATGGTCACTTCTGCACATCCATTAGCGTCTGAAGTTGGAGCTCAAATATTGAAACAAGGCGGAAATGCTTTTGATGCGGCTGTTGCAGTTCAATTTGCTTTAGCTGTGGTTTATCCTCGTGCAGGAAATATTGCCGGTGGTGGATTTGCTGTTTATCGCAAAGCGGATGGTGAAACAGGTAGTTTGGATTTTCGGGAAAAGGCGCCTCTGGCCGCTAGCTCAAATATGTACTTAGATGAAAACGAAAATGTTATCCAAAAACTTTCTTCTTTTGGTGTGCTTTCAATTGGTGTTCCGGGGTCAGTCGATGGAATGATTCAACTTCATCGAAAACTCGGTTTATTGCCATTCAGCGAACTCGTTCAGCCAGCTATCGATTTAGCTGAAAACGGATTTAAGTTGACAAAGATTGAAGCGAAAAAATTAAACAATTATCAAAAGGATTTTCTAAAAGCAAACGACAGCACAACCTATTTTTACAAGGAAGGAAAGTGGCAAACAGGCGAAAAAATATTTCTACCTGAATTAGCACAGACTTTAAAATTGATTCGTGATAAAGGCCGTGAAGGATTTTATGCCGGAGAAACAGTTGAAGCAATGTTGGAAGAAATTAGGACAAAAGGTGGTATAATTACTCAAGCTGATTTTGATGCCTATCAATCGGTTTGGAGAAAGCCAGTAGAAGGAAAATACAAAGAATACAATGTTATATCGATGCCACCACCATCTAGTGGGGGAATTGCCTTAATTCAACTGTTGAAAGGAAGCGAAGCTTTCGATTTTAAAAAATTTGGACATAATTCAGCCAAAACTATTCATTTGATGACTGAATTAGAGCGACGCGTATATGCTGATAGAGCAACCCATCTTGGCGATTCCGATTTCTATGATGTACCCATCGATATGCTTTTAGACAACGCTTATTTATCCAAACGATTTTCGGATATTAAATTAAGTGTGAAGACTGATTCTGAACAGATTAAAGAGGGTAAAGTCGACATTATTGAAAGCATAGAAACCACACATTTTTCTATCGTTGATAAAGATAAGAATGCCATCGCCATCACCACTACCTTGAATGGCAATTTTGGCTCAAAAGTGTTTGTCGAAAAAGCAGGTTTCTTTTTAAACAATGAAATGGACGATTTTAGCATCAAAACGGGTGTTCCCAATCAGTTTGGATTAGTAGGTGCCGAAGCCAATGCCATAGCTCCTGAAAAAAGAATGTTAAGTTCAATGACACCAACCATTCTCGAAAAAGAGGGTAAATTATTTATGGTCGTTGGAAGTCCCGGTGGAGCAACTATTATCACAGTAGTTTATCAAACTATTTTAAATGTTGTGGAACACAGTATGAATATGCAAGAGGCCGTAAATGCTTCAAAAACACATTCGCAATGGATGCCAGATGTAGTGCTTTTTGAAAAAGGCAGATTGGATGAATCGGTCATTAAACAACTTGAAGCCATGGGTCATATTATGCAGCCAAGATCAGCCATTGGAAAAATGGATGCTGTTCTTATTTTGCCTGACGGAAAAATGCAGGGTGGTGCTGATCCAAGAGGAGATGATACCGCTATAGGCGTGAAATAGTTTGCTCAATTTGAAAGATACTGGTGATAGAATATAATCGCATTGTTTAAGCGTTAATCTGTTCTACTTTATCCTCGTCAAAAAAACAAACATTCAGTATTGTGTTTCACATTGATTATCAGTTATTTATTCAAACCTGTTTTTGTCATTTAAAAATTTGATTATATTTGATAATTCTAAATCCCAAACAAAAATAGTATGAAACTTTTCAAGAAAATTCTGTTTAGCGTTTTGTTGCTTCTATTCGTTGTGGCTATAGGCGCCTTTTTCTTTATCAATCACTTATCTAAAAAAGCGATTCCTGATTACAATCAAACCATCGAATTAAGTGGATTAACTGATGAGGTTCAAGTATACCGCGATTCCTTGGCCATCCCTCACATTTATGCAAAAAACGAAGACGATCTTTTTAGAACGGTAGGTTTTGTAATGGCACAAGATAGAATGTGGCAAATGGATTTATTACGACGGGTAACTCAAGGTCGTTTGGCCGAAATTTTTGGCGAAGATTTAGTAAATACAGATTTGTTTCTTCGTGCTTTGCGTATTCCTGAAAAATCGGAAATGATGCTGGCCGATATTACTCCGGAGCAAAGAGCTGCTCTTGAAGCTTACGCAGATGGAGTGAATCAATATATAGAACAATATGCCGACAAACTCCCCCCAGAATTTAATGTATTAGGTTATAAACCAGAACCTTGGAAGCCAGGTAATTCTTTAAATATAACAGGTTATATGGCCTGGGATTTGGCAGGTAGCGCCTATTCGGCGGAGATCACGCTCTACAAAATTATTCAGGCAATGGGTATGGAAAAAGCCGAAGGTCTTGTTCCAAACATTGCAGAAAGAGGTGTTGTTGTGTATCCGGATTTTGAAATCGATCCGAAATTACTGGAACTCAAAAATAGTCTGATGGCCGAAGCAAAAACGGTCGAAAACTTAGGCGTTCAAATTTTTAATGGAAGTAATAACTGGGCTGTTTCAGGCGATAAATCAACAACAGGAATGCCTTTGATGTCGAATGATATGCATCTTGGATTAAACGCTCCTGGTATTTGGTATCAAATTCACGAAGTAATTGAAGGTAAGCATAATGCGAGTGGATTAGCCGTTCCTGGTCAACCATTTGTTGTAGCTGGTCACAACGAAAATATCGCTTGGGGAATGACCAATTTATATGTTGATGACATCGATTTATATCTAGAAACCATTAATCCAGAAGATAGTAGTCAGTACTTTTATATGGGCGAATGGAAGCCTTTGGAAATTCGCAGGGAGTTAATCCGCATAAAAGGCGGCGATTCTGTTTATAGAGAAAATAAATTTACACATCGTGGGCCTATTGTTTCAGGTTTTAAGAAAATGGATCAAGCTATTTCGATGCGCTGGATTGGAAATGATTATAGCAACGAAATGCGCGGTGTTTATATGCTAAATAAAGCAGCTGATTGGGATGAATTTAAAGATGCGATACGCACGTTTAACTCTGTAAGTCAGAACTTTGTGTATGCTGATGCTGCCGGAAATATCGGACTTTATGCTGGAGGCGGTGTGCCAATCCGCAAAGGATCAAATTATTTGATTAAACCAGGTGAAACAGACGAATTTGAATGGACTGGCCGAATTCCTTTTGAAGAATTGCCTCACAGTTATAATCCTGAAAACGGCATGGTTTCATCAGCCAACAATAAAACAG
>Ga0307991_1001307_pt1 | contig 17529 bp, 12 predicted proteins | sample EllFjometagen131_FD_203146 | JGI IMG/M metagenome (GOLD analysis project Ga0307991, IMG submission 203146) | Marine microbial communities from Ellis Fjord, Antarctic Ocean - #131 | ecosystem: Environmental > Aquatic > Marine > Unclassified | place: Southern Ocean | collected 2014-10-08
GACACAGTAACTACTCAAATACAATTATATTGCTATTATTTCGCAAAATATTAAGCCAAAATATCAAAAATTTATCAACTAAGACTTGAAAAATATTGTAATTTTATCTTTTGCGGATTTAAGGTAATATATTAATTTATATTTAAATAAAACAAAAATTAAATTTTTATGAATTAATCAGGCTAAGATGATGATTGATTATTACATCAAAATATGCTGTATCCCAAAATACTTTTAGTTTTAAATATTCATTTTTCTCAGCTAATTCATATTTAAAAATGTCTTTCTTATATTCTGTCAGGATAATTTTCCATAGCAATTCAGAGCAATAGAATTCCGTAGAATCTTCAATATCAAAAGAATTATCAAAAGGTATTTCCTTTGCAAGATAATATTTAGCTTTTTCACTAATACACGATTGTTTTTTTTTAAGTGGCGGTTTATAACGAACAACAATAATAGAATTTTTCCTGCTGTCCTTAACAAATCTATCTATTTCATGCAACTGAATTCCGTCAACATCCGATAATGTTTGAGACACAGAATGAATTACATTTATTTTCCCTTTATTATTTTTACAAACTATTCCACAATGAGAAACATCATATTTTTCTTTAAGACTCTTAACTATAATATCGCTAACCAAACCAAAGCCATGTCGGAGAATTATATCACCATCTTGAAGTAAATTTATTTCTTCTTGGGAGAGAGAATATTGGGAATTAGAATGTTCCTTTTCGGAATAGAAAGAGTAGAAAAAAAGGAATAAGGCAACAATTACTATCAGGCTAATAATAACAATGAACTTTTTTTTCATTGTCAACCAATTAAATTATCATAATAAAAAATTTATACTATTGAACAACTTCATCCAGCAAAACACTATCTTCTTCTGTAACTAAATTTTCAAAATCTTCTTCTGTTTCTTCATTTTGCATAATCTCATCACCGGAAGAATCTTCTTTTCTCATATCAACCAACCACTTCCCATCTTGCAAAACCATGTTGATTTTTTCTTCTAAGCCGTCAGCTTTGTAAGTTACAATTGCAGTTTCACCATCAATAACGGCTTTAATATCTTCATAAACCGGTTCTTTGATTTCTTCATCTAATTCTTCACCTTCCATTTTGGTAAAACTTTCAATTAAATCAATCATTTTCCCTGTAGATTCAGTTCCATAAGTTTTTGCTTCAGCATATTCTTTTTTACTAATATGATTTAGGAATGTTTCTGCAACTTCTTCGGGAGTATCAACAGATTGTTTACAGGCACTAATTAATAAAATTGCTGTAAGAATAATTGCTGATTTTAATAAATTCTTCATATTTATTTTTTTTAAATTTTATAATTCTGCAATATAAAAATAATTTTCTTAAAAACAAAGATTTTTTAAAGAAAAAATACTTATTCAACAGGATATAACTTTCCTATTAAACAAGTATTTTTTTAAGATTTTAGTAAAAACTACAATAAATTTTAATTCATTGTTAAATAAAGGTATTATTCACCTTCAGTTTCTTCAACTACTTCTTCTTCTACCATTGCTTCTTCTTCAACAACTGCTTCTTCAACAACTGCTTCTTCAACAACTTCTTCTTCAACTACCTCTGTTTCTACTGCTTCTTCTTCTGCTTCTTCAGCATTTTCATTAGTGTTAGCACAAGCAACGAACATAAACATTGCGAATAACATTAAAGCTAATTTGAATAAATTTTTCATCGTTTAATTTTTGGTTTGTAAATTATTATTACGTTTTCTTTAATACAAAATACCAACTTTTTTTTCTATTATGCAAAAAAAAAATACAATTTTTATGAATTATTTATAACTTTATCACAATATATTATTTACATTCCTATTTTTTAAGCTATTACAATTTAATATTTTTTTAAAAAATAATGCAAAATTTTCAAATATTTATAAAATTTTTAGAACTTTCACTAAAAAAACCTTTGCCAGGTATTAATGCACAGCTATTAATTGCACCAAAAATTAACGTAAATCAAACATTAAAGAACAATAAAGAGCATGCTAAAAAAAGCAGCATTCTTATTCTTATTTATCCTGATGCTGGTGAGATAATGACTGTTCTTATTCAACGCCCAAAATATCATGGTGTTCATAGCGGTCAAATTTCTTTTCCGGGAGGAAAATTTGAAAAATGCGACAAAAACATAATTCAAACTGCATTGAGGGAGGCAAATGAAGAAATTGGAATTAATATTTCTGAAGTAGAAATTTTAGGAAATTTATCAGAGCTTTATATTCCACCCAGCAATTTTATTGTTACTCCTGTTGTTGCTTATACTAACATAAAACCTGAATTTAAAATTGACAAAAAAGAAGTTGTAGAAACTATTGAAATAAAATTATCAGAACTTCAAAACAAAAACACTGTTCAGAAAAAAACAATAGAGGTTAGAGGCACTAAAATGGAAGTCCCATGTTATTTTATTCAGGAAAAAATAATTTGGGGAGCAACAGCTATGATTATTAGCGAACTGTTAAAATTGTTAGATGTTTAATTTAAAAAAAATTATTGCAATATAATTTCATGTGTTATCTCTGATGATTTTAATAACATTGCAGTTACACCACAATATCTTTCCTGTGATAAATTTATTGCTTTTTCAATTTTATCAATAGGAAGATTTTCACCTTTAAAAGTATAAACTAAGTGTATTCTATTATAAATTTTGGGATGTTCTTCAGTAAGTTCTCCATCAACAGAAACATTAAAATATGTTGGTTCTACACGCATTTTTTTCAAAATTGAAATAACATCCATTCCTGTACAACCTGCTAATCCGGCTAATAATAATTTTTTTGGTGCTGCTCCTTTATTTTCTCCACCTACTTCTATTTCAGCATCCAAAATAATTTTATGAGAATTTATATCCGATTCAAAAGCCATTCCCCCAAGCCATTTACATTCAATATTATTTTTCATAGATTTACTTTTTTTGCAAAACTAATAATAAATATTAAAACGTAAACACAAGCTGGTTGAACTCGTTCTTAAATAATCTGATATTAATTAGAAATTAAATAATCTACTCACTGCACAACAACCTTCTCCACCCTGATAAAATCATCATTCCAGATTCGGATGAAATAAACTCCTTTGGCTTGTGATGATAAATCTAATTTTATAGTTTCTTTAATTATACCAATTTGGTTATGGATTTCTTTTCCTTGAATGTTATAAACTTTTATTTGCAAGTCACTTTTTAATCCAGAAAAAGAAATATTTAGGTTGCCTGATGTTGGATTTGGGTAAACTACAATATTTATATCATTTGAAATTTTATTTACGAATTCTAATGTATGTTGCCAAGGATATCGAATTAATATTTGTTGAGTTACGGTATCACTATTACCATTATTATCCTGAACTGTCAATACAACAAGGTATTTATCATAATGTTTATCTATTGGATAATTGAAATAAGCATAGCTTGTGTTTATATAAATAGGATTTCCAAAACCTACAATTTCCCATTTATAATTTGCTAGATTTTGATTCATTGCTCTAAATGTTACAAACATCCCATTTGTTCCAGAATACGTTGGAACAGCTATAACTTCAAAATTAGCAGAACAGCCGAAATAATTTTTATTTATATCCCACATAACAGGGAGACTTTTCATATACTCAGCAAAAATTGTATAATTTGTATCCATATATCTGTTATCTCCAATAAAATTACATCTACCCCAATCAAAAATTACATGAGGTCCAGTAAAAGCTCCATTATAGGCGGGACCTGCATCAGTAATATGAAAAATATTACTGTCAATGAAGCAATTTATGGAATTGTCAAATAATTCAATGACCCAATTACCTCCGCTCTTATAAATTGTATCAGTAAAATAGGGGTCGCATTTGGAAGTATCATATTTAGTAACAACTAACCAATCTTGATAAGCATCTGAGCAATTATTCTGGCTATCATAAATGTAGAGTTTGGTCAGAAACTCACCAGAAGAAGGGAAAAAGTGGATTGGATTTATATAATTTGATGATGTACCATCACCAAAGTCCCAATAAAAATGTTTTGACAAATCGTTTGATAAATTTACAAAACTGACTTGCCCCAGAGTATCAGCAGAGTATGAAAAACTTGCTGTACATGGTAGTTGTCCTAAAACAATCGTATTCAGGCTAAATAGAAGACAGGTTATGATTAGAATCCTTTTCATGATGGGTAAATATTCGTTATTTTAATTATTTATATCACTGCAAAACAACTTTCTCAACTCCAACAAAATCATTATTCCACAGTTTTATAAAATAAACTCCTTTCGGGTGATTACTTAAATCAAGTTTGATTTTTTTATCGCCATAAATATTTTCTTTAATTATTTCTTTCCCCTGAATACTAAAAACAGAAACATTAATATAATCTTTGATGCCTGATGTTTCAATTGTAAATATTCCTTTTGAAGGATTAGGATAGATTTTGATTTCATGCTTTTGTGTTAATTCAGCATATCCAATACAGGGGTCAAAAGTTATTACAATATTATCGCTGTTTGTGCAACTAAAACTATCGGTAACAGTTACCGAATAAGTTCCTGAACCCATAATTGAATCAACTGTTATGCTCTGTGTTGTATCGCCTGTTGACCACAGATAAGATGCAAAAGCTGAACCTGCATCCAATGTTATTATTTGAGTTTTACAAATTGTTGTATCCTTTCCTAAATCAATGATTGGAAGCAAATGAATTTCAATATTTAGAGAATTTGATGTGTCTCCATGTCCGCAAAGATTTAATCCAAGCACTGACAATTCTACGTTACCGTAAAAACTATTATTCCAATCAATTGTTGCTGTATTATTATTGCTTGTTATTTGTCCTGCATTTGCTGGATTTAAAAACCATTGACAAGTTAAAGCATGAGTGGCAACTGTTGTATAATAAGAATTAGGGCTATTGATGCATAAATCAGTTGGTCCTGCAGGAATACTTGCCTGAAGTGGTAATGGATTTACTGTAACCGTTACTGTGTCAGCATCGGAGCAGCCACCTGTTGTTACAGTTACTGAATAATCTGTGGTAACCAAAGGACTTACTACGATTGATGGTGGTGTTGCATTTGTACTCCATAGATATGTATTTCCACCCGAAGAATATAATACTACACTTTGCCCTTCACAAATCATTGTATCGGGCCAGGCAGTTGCTGTAGGACCGCCTGTAATGCTAACAATAACTTCATCTGTTGCTGTACATCCTGTTGTATTATTTGTTAAAGTTAGGGTGTAAATTGTTGTGATATTTGGCGATGCGATTGGATTTGAAATTGTTGAACTACTCAAACTGTTTGTTGGATACCATTGATAACTAAATCCGCTTGTTGTTCCGCTTCCAATCATTACTCCGGCTCCTCCGCATGCAATTGTTTTGTTTGTTCCTGCATTGGCTATCGGATTTGGATATACCGTAATATTCTGATTTGTACTGTTTGTACAGGAATTTGCATCGGTAAATGTGTAAGTGATATTATGATAGCCTGTGCCAGCAAAAAAGGGATTAAAAACATTTTGAACAATTCCCGAACCTGAAAAACTGCCACCCGAAGTATTTCCATACAAAAGAAAAGCAGAATCGTGTAAACAACAATTTGTTGGCAAGCCTGTAAATGAAACCACAGGCAAAGCATTTAAAACTACTGATTGTGTATCTGAATTACTACATCCATTTACATCTGTATATGAGTAAATAATACTATGTGTTCCGATTCCTGCATTAACAGGATTAAAAGTATTTCCGGTAATGCCATTTCCATTAAAAGTACCACCAGATGGACTTCCGATTAGATTTGCTGTGGATGAATTAATACAATAGGAACTTGCCAAACCACTAAAGCTAACAAGCGGTAATGAATTTACAGTTACAGCCTGAGTTGTTGAATTAGAACAGCCATTTCCATCTGTATAAGAATAAGTAATAATATTAGTTCCAAGATTAGCAAGTTGGGGATTGAAAATATTTCCGCTTATTCCGTTTCCTGTAAAAGTGCCTCCTGAAGGATTTCCTGTTATTGTTACAAGAGCAGCATTTACGCAATAAGACGATGCTAATCCGTTTATGCTTAGAATCGGCAAAGGATTTATTGTTAAAAGCAAACTATCCGAAACATTTGCACAAGGCGGAATTCCATAAGCACTTAAAGTTAAGTAAACCGAAGCAGTTGAAATATCAGACAAACTGGGAGTATATGTCGGACTAAAAGAAGTGTTGCTTGAAAATGTTCCTGTTCCTGAAGTTGTCCATAACAAATTTGTGTAATTTGTTGCAGTATCTCCCGAAACAGTAAAAATATTTCCGGCACAAATACTTGAATTGGCTCCTGCATTTACTGTTGGTGGTTGACTAATAGTTATTGTAATTGAATCTGTTCCGCCCAGACCGTTTTGATTTGTTACAATAACATAATAAGTTCCTGCCTGATTTACTGTAATTGTTTGATTGGTGCCGATTATTATCGGTGAAGGGACTTTCTTCCATGTATAGTTTAAATTTGTTCCTGCTCCAGCATCAAGGGTTATGGTGCTACCTGCACAAATGTTTGTATCTGGACCAAGATTTACATAAGGTGCTCCGCCAATTTTAATATCATCTAATGCAATATCTCCATATTGATTAATTCCCCTGACTGCTCTGAATCTAAGTTTTATTGTTCCTGAAAATGCCGATAAACTCACACTTGCTTGCAACCAGTTTGCTGAACTGCTTGTTTGTTGTTGTCCTGTTATTGAATACACATTATTTACCCAATTACTTCCGTTGTAAACATCAAGATTTAAAGAGCCGATTCCTGAACCATACATATGATACCAAAAGGTTAAGCCGGGATTGCTTAAAGGATTAAGATTAATGCAGGGACTAACAAATAATGCTGTATCGCCAATTGCTCCGCCATCTGCTTCAACAAAAACATATTTACCAATTGTACTGTAAGTAGTATGGTCAGCCAAAGGTCCTGTATTTGAAGTTGGAGTTGAACCTGATTCAACATTCCATTTATAAGCTGTTGTATTACAAGATGTCCATCCATGGTCTAAAGTTCCGGGATTTCCCGTTGTGAATGTTTCAATAGTTTCACTATGTGGATAATTGACCATTAGATAATTTGTTATTGTTTGAGTTGGCATTGCATCATTATTTGTATTTCCATCTCCTGTTAATGTAGTTGAAGCATTAAAAACATAAGAACCTGATGCAGACATATTATAATTTGTTGAAATAACTACATCCATAGTTGAATCAGGTTTTAGACTATCCGAAGAAATTACTACGGGAATAAAAGTAATAGGATTAGCTCCTGTTGCATTTGCACTTATTATTGCAGTATCAACAGAAAAGTGTATTGTTGATATTCCATAATTCTTTATTCTTACTTTGATGGTTTCATTAGTGGAAAAACACTCTCCGCTTAGTGAGTGAATTAATATTTTCACTCCAATATCTTTTGCAGGAATAGTAAATTCATCTGCTCCAATATCAGGAGCTACAGAATCCCTAGTTTCTCCATCAATATCATCTGTAACCTCCGGTAAAGGAATTCCTAAATTATTAAAAAGCGGATTTGAAACATGAAGATTAGAATTAGAATAAAAATTTGGATTTATTGAAACCGAATTAGAATCTGTTAGTGAAATATTTTTCCATCCTGTTAGATTAATAGCTGATCCGGAAGTAGATGTGAACCCAAGATAAGGTCCTGAAGTAAGCAAATTATTATTGTTATTATATAGGACAAAGTTTGATGTTCCATTTTGAATATAAATTGAATAACCTCCAGCATAGTTAGATAATATATTATTCTTTATATAAATATTCATTGGTTGTGGGTTTATGCTTAAAACACGGCTGGAATTATTTGAACCATAGAGTAAAATGCTATTATTATAAACTTTTACACCATTGCTATTAGAAATATTAAGCCCTTTACAGTTATTAATAAAAGCATTAATAGAAATAACATTATTTTGAATCCGATGAAGATTTCCAGTATATGTATTACAAGCTTCTAAAAATATTCCATATAAAACTCCATTAGGCAATTGAATATTATTTTTTTCAATTAATGCACTTTTTGAATTATAACAATAAATTCCACTGTGAAAGGTTGAATCTGTATTGGATATAAAATTACTTTTCACTATTGGACTAATTTCATTATCTAAATATATACTTTTGTAATACTGGTTTGAAAAACGATTCCCAATAATCTCAGTACCATTTGAAGAGTTCATTGTTGTTGCACCATCAAAGAATCCGTATGAACCATTGATAAAATAATTATTGTAAAATTTGTTATAACTTGGTAAAGGTAAAAACTGATTAAAACGTTCAATATAAACAAGAGCAAGCTCTGGATATGTGTCAGTTACTTCTGCACCTTTGATTGCATTATTAATAAAATTATTATTTTTAGAATAACTAATTAAAACAACCCTTCCATAATATCCTGTTCCAGTAGAGCGAATAGTTATTTGTTTAAAATTAATAAATTTTGTTTGGTTAAGTTTTATAGTAAAGTTATTAGCTGATGTTGTTGGTGAATATGTTAAGATTACACTTGTGCTATCCCCGTTAGCCGATTGAAATGTTATTGTTTTTACAGAATCGGCTCCGGTTATCAAAGGAATAGAAATCTGCTCAATATAGGTTCCTTGAGCAATATTAAAAATCACGGGGCCACTTACTCCTAAAGTTGTTAATGCTGACACAGCAGCAGTAAAGCTTGAGTAATTTCCTGATGGACCAATTGTGTATGTGCCGGATAATTGGGCAAACAAAAAGAGAGGAAACAATAGAACTGAAAGTAGTATAGTTTTTTTCATTTTATTAAGGATTTATGATGAATTACAAATATAATAATATTTTATGTTTAATCCAATGTTTTTAGAATAAATTCTTCGGGATTATCAAAATCCCGAAGAATTATTAATTTTATCTATCAGTCAGTAGCATTCTTTTCGTATCTATTACAATATTATCGGCAATTAATGTATAAATATATATACCGGGAACTAATTCACCTGAAGAAATAGTTATTTTTCCATTTCCTGTTGAAGGTAAATCATATCGTTTTAACTGAACTCCATTCATATTATAGATAATTATTGATGCATTTGAAACTTTAGCATCTAAAAAATAAGAAATTTCTGTTTGAGCATTAAATGGATTTGGAGTGTTTTGATTCAGTTTTGACTTGGATGTATTTAGGGATGATTTATTATTTAATAATGCATTATCATAATTGTTCCAACTTTTAAGTTCTTCAATTTCTCTTTCAAGATTTGCAATATTGTTTTGTTGTTCTTGAATACTGCTAACTAAAAATGGAATTAAAGATATATAGTCAATAGCTTTAAATTCAACTTTTTCTTTTAAAACTATACCATTTTCATCAATTGCAGGAGGTTCAACAGCGGTTTTTACTAATTCAGGAAAAACAGTTTCTAATTCTTGCGCTATAAAACCATAACATTTTCCATTATTTAAATTCATATGTGCAAATTCATCTGTTCTAAAATAATAACTTGAAGGCTTTAGTTGCATTATTTTGTCAAGGGGTTTTTCAATCAAACTAATGGATTTTTTTAATTTAAGATCAGATGGTGTATATACACCTGTGGTATGAACATTTCCTGTAAACCAGCCAGCATAGTCTCCTCCTTCCCCCCAAATAGCATATTCAGTAGTTGGACCAGTTGCGGTGACAGATCCATGAACAGCATAATTCCAGGCCGAACCACCTGCAGAAGCATTAACACCAGTTGAAACATTATTTCCTGAAGCACCACTATTTGTAGCTGAGACATTAGCTCCAGTCATAAGATAAGGATAAGTTCCTGTTAGATTTATTCCAGCTCTAACAATTATTCCATAATCTGCTCCATCAAAATAGCCGGCAGTACCACCGGTATTAAGAGCTCTAGCTTCCAATGCCGTGCTATTAGTACCAGTTTCAACTATATCAAGCTTAGAAGTAGGTGTAATAGTTCCTATTCCAACATCATAAGTTGAAAAATCACCAAAAATTAAAGTATTTGATAAACCTTGTCCATTACCAATATATAGAGTGTTTGATGTAGTAGCAAGAGAAGGTCCGGCATTGTGTCCTATGCATACATTATCATGTCCTGTTGTTATTGCACTCCCTGCCTGATAACCTAAATTTGTGTTGTAATAACCTGTTGTGTTTACATAACCTGCACCTTTTCCAATAAAAACATTTTCATCTCCGGTTGTGTTGTAATAACCAGAATTTGTACCAACAAATACATTATCATCTCCAGTTGAAGTTGTAAATCCTGAATATGAACCAATAAATGTATTACTAGAAACAGTTGAATTCTTTCCAGCCTCAGTCCCTAAAAACACATTATTGCATCCATTAGAATTTGTATAACCAGCATTCCAGCCATTAAATGTATTTGAGTATCCGGCTAAATTTAAATATCCTGCTCTGTAACCTAAAAATGCATTAGAAAATCCTGAAGTATTTGTATATCCCGCTTCAGTTCCAATAAAAGTATTATCATCAGCAGTATTAGTATAACCAGTTCTAAAACCTAAAAATGCATTATTTTCTCCTGAGGCATTTGTGTATCCTGCTTCTGCTCCAATAAAAGTATTCAAATCTGCCCTATTATTATAGCCGGCTTTATAACCAAAAAATGCATTATCAGAATGAGAATTTTCAGTATATCCTGCTCTATATCCACTAAAAGTATTTCTACTACCAGTTGTTATTAATATACCAGCTTCATAACCCATCAATAAGTTCTGAATGCCGTCACAAATTGAATGATCACCATTTCCAACAAATATATTAGTACCATAACGTTTAAGAATAGTATATTCATCTTGTTTGTAACCATAGCCTTCCATAATATTTATATACCCTTCGAAAACATCAAGCAAATATTGTGGAGTTCCATTTATTCCAACTTCACCGGTGCTTAAAATTCGCATCCTTTCATCAGCACTTGTATGGAAAAGTAAATCTTCGGCGTTGTTGGTTCCAAAATATTCTCCAGAATTAATGTCGTTTCCATTAATATCCCATGTTTGAGCTTTCATAGGATTAGTTGATAGAAGAAAAAATATTAGAAGAATAAAGAGAGATATTGATTGATTACGGCTCAATCCAGCCTTTAAGTTGTATTTTTCTTTTTTCATTTTATATGTTTTTTAATTATAAAAATTTTTAATTATTTGTTTTATTAATTACATACTTCTTTTAACTCCCTGCTAATAATAATTTTCAAGTGGAGGTATTAAGTATTCACCTAATATAAGGTGCGGAGTAAATTCCTTTATCCGAATTTTTCAATTTTGTTTTCGCTATTTTTCTAAAATATTACTATCGTAATTTTTAGATTTAAAGATTTATATTATTTTTGCGGTAACCTCCTTTTTTAGTTTTGTGGTTAATTAATTGGCTATGCAACCCCAAATCATAATAAAAAGGGGGGTTTTATTTTTAAAATATTTATTTTCTGATTATTGTAAATAGAATGAGAATTGCTTTTGCACAAGTTACTGTGTTTGGAATTGATAAAAAAGGGAATAGGCGATTTATAAAAATTACGCACTAATGCCGTATTCAGAGAATTTATATTAAGAGTGAGAAAAAGTTTTAAAATAGAGGGCATAAGTAAAAAATTTAGTTCGTGTAATAATTTTAAAAAAATAGAATTTCATGCCTTTACATATATGTGTCAAAAAACACCAAAAGGTTACCCTAAAAAATGAAGTATTTTTTAACAAGTTATTAATAATATATTACATTCGCATATTTCAATATAATCATTGCTATGAAATACTGCTTGAATGAATTAGGGAGATGTTAAAATTCAAATGTGGGATTTTTTGTAATAATCCCTTGTAATAATCCCTACGAGGGTTTGAAACCCTCGTAGGGATAGCTATTTGTTAGCTTTACTCTAAAATCATTTTCTCAACTCTCACAAAATCATCATTCCACTACCGAATAAAATAAACTTCTTTAGGATAATTGCTAAAATCCAGTTTGATTTTATTGTTGCTGAAAATATTTTCTTTAAAAATTCTAATTAGTGTCTATACATAAACTCTGAGTCTTGGATAGAAAGTTTGCTGACAAGGCTTGCGAAGTATAGAAATTCAGGAGTTTACTGATGTAAATGACTGAATTTCTATACAAGCGTAACGCAGTCAGCGGACTTTATAGATAGACTCTAATCAAAATAAAATTCGCCGGGGATAATTCCAACTTTAAACGAATCAACAACATTACCGGTGTTGGCATCAAACCTTAAAAACCATCCATCCTGAATATAATCGAGTGGGTTTGTGCAATAAATATATTCGGCAGAATTATCAAAGCCCAAACCATAAATACCGTTTGAACGTTTTATCAGTTGAGTTAATGTTAAACTCATTGAACTAATATCAAAACTATTTACTCCGCCCGGATATTTATAGAATAAAACATTTTTTTCTTTATTTATCACCAAATTTTCAGGGTGTTCAGTAATTACAGGGAAAGCAAAATTTTTCTCAATTGTATAATCATTGGCATTAATACAAATCAAATGACCTTCCGTATCATCTGCCTGAGGATATCCGTTCCATCCCTTTCCAGTACATAATACCCATATTTTCCCATTTTCGTCAAGACAAATTCCTGTTGGTTTATTATTGACATTGATAGTTTTGACAATCTGGTCAGTTTGTGTGTCAATTACTGTAATTGTACTGTCAATACCAAATCCGCCTTGGTTTAGCACAAAAACTTTACCTGCTGTAAAAAGCATTCTCTCGGGACCTGTTCCTGTTGAAATTGTTTTTGTAACAGTATTAGTATTTAGGTCAACAACCGCAACAGCATTATCCCAACTTGAAACATAGGCTTTATCTTTGCTAACACCAATAAAAAATCTTGGAAGAATCACGTTTTCAATAGTAGCTATCGAAACATAATCATCAGAATTAATAACTTCAATTTTATTAGCATTGTTTACAATTATATATGCTTTGTCGTTAAAAACTGTTACAGATTGAGCGATATTTCCTAAAACTTTATTGTTTACTTTTTCAAAAACATTGTTTTCAACTGTCAGATTTTTTCTATCAAACACACTAATTGTTCCTGTACCACTCTGAAAAATTCCTTCGTTTGTTATAAATACTTTACTTGAAGCCGGCGTTATTGGAGTTATTATTTCTTCATCTTTTTTGCAACCAACAATCGTGGTAATTAAAATACTACATACAATCAACAACATTTTAATCTTTAAATTTTTCATCGTTTTTTTTTGATTTTTTATTTATATTTAATTTTTCACAAAACATTTTTTTTCAAAATATTACTTAATCCAGTACCACTATGAAAACAATGTTTTTTATTGGCTTTTAGAAAGCGTAAAGAACAAGGCTTGCGAAGTATTTAAAATCAAAAGTTTGCTTTTGCAAATGACTGATTTTAAATACAAGCGTAACGAAGTTATTTACGTTTTCTTAGAGCCATTCATAAAAGTTAATAAGATATTATAAGACCTACCGGGCATTTGCCTAAATTGAATTGCCTGATAACTTACATCCCAAATATTATCAACATTAATTTGTAAATTCAATGAGCAGGATTTAAGTTGAAATTTCTTGCCCAATGAAACCTTCCCTAAAGAATAAGCCGGAATAGATTTACTATTATCACTGCTCACATAACATTCCCCAACATATTTTTGACTATAGAAAAAACTGATTTTTTTAAAATTCATACCAAAACGAACATAGAAATTGTGTAATGGAGTGTAGATTAATTGTTTTCCGTAAGTGTTATCGTTAATGGATATTTTTTTCTGATTTGTCGATTTTGAATAAGTATAAACTCCCGACATCGTGATATTAATTTTATTCAGATTAAATTTTGTTTTGGCTGATGTTTCAATTCCACGCGACCAAACATTTTGAAGATTTTTGGGTGTCCAAAAACCAAAGTTATTATCGGGAGTCCACATAATCCAATTATCTATTGTTGAATTATAAGCTGTTATTGTGAAGTCGGTATAATTCTTTTTATTTCTTTCAACTTTTCTATCAGGGTTATTAAACTTTAATAAAATACTTGCTTCTTCATTCCAGCTAATTTCGGGTTTTAGATTTTCGTTTCCACCGGGTTGCCAAAAGCGGTCGTTCAGAGTGGGTGCTCTATAATTTTTTGAAACATTAATTTTGCCATAAATAAATTTCCAGATTTTCCCTTCAAAACCCAATGATGGAATTAAAGGAATTTCATATCCCTGAATAAATTCCTGCCTTAAATTCAGGTTTGATGTCAATTTGATTTTCGGGATTTCTTTTTTAAATGAAAGAAAAACTGCCAGCAAATTTTGTTCTTTGATACCATTATAATCTTTTATGTTGGCAGAATTAAAAGTGTAGTTTGTTCCAATATTAATAATTGAATTATTCCAAAAATATTTTTTTATATCAAATTCAGTAATAGAAGAATTTGTTTCAATAACAGAATTAATGTCAGCAACTGGATTTACGTATTTAAGATAATCGTATAAAAATGCTGATTTAAAATTTAAAACTCCTTTTCTAATATTTTTCACCCAAGAAATTGAAGATTTCACTGACCTGTCAATCTGATATTCGTCATTGTTTATAGCTGTCAGACTTGGCGGAATTTCCCTGTCGGTATTTTGCAACCAAACACTTAGTTTCAGATATTGTTTTTCGGAAATTTGTCTGCTTAATTCCTGTATTAATCCATAATTAAGTAAAGCTGCATTTTCCTGATATTTCGTTTTATTACCATTTTCATATTGAAAATTATTTTTTTGTTTATTGAAATTTATTCCTGTTAAAGAATTCCATTTTTTATTTGAAAATATTGTTTTAACATTGCCTGAATATCTTTGAAAACTACCGGCAGATACACCAACATTAATTGTCTTATTTTTTTTAAATTCGGGAAAATTATTTACATGAACACTTCCGCCAATACTACCGCTTCCGTATAATGAGCTTACTCCACCTTTTTGAACATTAATCGATTGAAAGAAAAACACAGGAATAAGCGAAAAATCAACAATTCCGATATTAGGCGGGTCAAGTGCAAAACCATTCCAAAAAACACCTGTCTGACTTGAAGAAGTGCCCCTAAAAGAAACCGTTGACAAACTACCTTGCCCATAGGATTTAATATATATTGAAGATTGTTCCTGCAGCAGTTCACCCAATGATGAATTTTTATATTGGCTAATCATACTTGAATCAAAATTATTTACGTTTAATCCAACAACAAAATCATTTAATCTGCTTGCACTAACTTTTACTTCGGGCAATTGATAAACAGTGTCCTTAATATCATTCTGGCAATTCATTTGAATTGAAAATAACATAAGAAAACTTATAATAATAAAACGTTGTAACACTGTATATAAATTTAAATTTTAACAGCATTCAAAACATCAGGTATTAAACCGTAATAAATTTAGGTAAGAATTAAATTTACAAATAGCTTTTAGCCCGAAAGCATTGAATAATTATTTTTAATGCGATGGCAGGTCTTCTGACTTGTTTCCCTTTTGAATGTCTTCCCATCCGCCAGATGGCGATTAGTGACTTGAGAATTTCAAAAAGTTATATAAAACTTACAGCAGCGGGAACTGTTCAGGACTCTCACCTGATTCCCTTTAATGCTTATCATTTTGAACTTGATTAAGCAAACCATTAGCTTCTGCAAATATATATATTTTTATTAAAAAAATATTCTTAACTATTTTTTTTATTATATCTTTGAATTTATAATAATTCAAACTTTTAATAACAAACAAAATAAAAAATGAAAAAATTTCTATTAACAATAATCATGATTTTTTGTCTTGCGACAATTTTGAAAGCTCAGGATTACAAAACAGGAATTGGATTAAGATTCGGATTAACAAATGGCTTAACTATTAAACATTTTTTCAATGAAAATACTGCGGTTAATGTCTTAGCTACATCAAGATGGCACGGATTGATGTTTACAGGATTATTTGAAAGACAACATCCATTATTTGCAGTTGAACATTTGAAATGGTATTATGGAGCTGGAGCACATTACGGTCATTGGCGAGGATATAAAAATCACCCATGGTTTAGCTCTAATAAAAATTATAATGTAATAGGATTGGATGCTGTTGTTGGCATTGAATATTGTTTGACAGCCAGCCCAATTAGTGTAGGAATTGATTGGAAACCCGAACTAAATCTTTTCGGATATAAAGGGCTTTGGATAGCAGAAGGAGCTATTTCTATCAGATATATGTTCAAAGGGGGAAAAATCAATATTCAATAAATCTAATTTATATTTTAAAATTTACACATGAAAATAACTTTACTCGGTTACGGAAAAATGGGCAAGGAAATTGAAAAAGCTGCCCTAGAAAAAGGTCATGAAATTTTCCTAAAAATCGATTCTGAAAAAGACTGGCAAACTTATGAAAATGTTTTTGCTCAAAGCGAAATTGCTATTGATTTCAGTATGCCCGACACTGCTGTTGCAAACATAAAAAAATGCTTTAAATCAAACATTCCTGTTGTTGAAGGAACCACAGCTTGGTATAATCAACTTGATGAAATTAAATCGCTTTGTAAACAAAAGAATCAAGCATTGTTTTTTGCATCAAATTACAGTATTGGAGTAAATATATTTTTTGAAATTAACAAACAACTGGCTTCAATTATGAACAACTATGACAGCTATGAACCTTCGATTGAAGAATCTCATCACATTCAAAAACTTGATGCACCAAGTGGTACTGCAATAACACTTGCCAACGAAATTATCGAAAAAATTGAAAGAAAGAAAAAATGGATTAAAGAATTTAGTCAAGCCCCAAATGAATTAGCTATCAAATCTATTAGAAAAGGAAATATTCCCGGGACACATTCAATATTTTACGACTCTCCTACTGATGTTTTGGAAATTAAACACACTGCAAAAAATCGTAAAGGATTTGCTTTTGGTGCTGTTTTAGCTGCTGAATTTCTGCTTGGCAAAACAGGTTTTTTCACTATGGAAGATTTGCTTTTTTAATAAAATATTTAGCACATAGCATTTTTATATTTATCAATTTTTCAAAATCACTTTCAAAATGTAACTAATCAGTCCTAAATAAAAAAAAAGCCACAGATTCTCAGATTTTAAAATATACTATTATTTTAATATTATAAATCAAGGTTTTTAGTTGTATAAATGACTATTAGCGAAGTAAAATAATTATGTTATTATCTCTGAATTACAAATAAAAAAATTATTATTTGTAAGACAATCTGATAAAATTATATTTATGAATTTTTTAATCTGTGAATCTGTGGCATCTTTTCAAAACTGATTAGTAACTTCAAAGTTTTGTTTTGTAAGTTCAATTAAGAAATGCGACTTTTAATCGCGAGAAAAGGGAAGTAAAATAATATTATTCAGGAAAGGAAAGAGATAAAAAAATATCTCCTTCTCTTTCG
>Ga0307991_1001308_pt1 | contig 17514 bp, 9 predicted proteins | sample EllFjometagen131_FD_203146 | JGI IMG/M metagenome (GOLD analysis project Ga0307991, IMG submission 203146) | Marine microbial communities from Ellis Fjord, Antarctic Ocean - #131 | ecosystem: Environmental > Aquatic > Marine > Unclassified | place: Southern Ocean | collected 2014-10-08
CCTGTCTTGTCTTTTTTAGGGTTGCTGGTAACGGTCCTGGTATATGGTTAGTTGGCGATTTTAAAGTTCTTTCTTATCAAGTTACAAATTACGTTGAATAAAAGTACAAAACTTTCGCAAACCACTATTTCGCCAATTAACTATATACCATGTTACCAACTGGCCATTTTTAATTTTCTATTTATCAAAACCATCTAAAAAGAAATTCTCTTTTTGATTTTTCTTTTGTTGTTCTTTGGCATTAATATTATAAATAAAACTCAATATGAAATAACGAGATTCATTCTTCTTTCTATTGGTCTGGCTATATCGGTAATTATTATCATCAATGACATCAAGGTCAAGTCCAAATTTGTATGTATTAAAAATATCCGAGATTTTAAAAATCAGTTGGGCTTTGCTTTTTAATATCTTCTTATTAATAGCTAAATCAACATAGTACCGTTCTTTGTAAGTTCCCATTACAGATGGCAATTTTGATCTGTAATAACCTGACAATTGAAAACCAAAGTTTTCCGGAAGTTTGAAATTGTTTGATATACTCAGATTCCAACCGGTTTTACTGTTATTAAAAAGGTTATTACCATATTCACCTGATAAATTAGTATAAAAGATATTACTACTTGAATTTATATTCCACCATTCATAAGGTTTATACGTTAATACAATTTCACCACCTATTAATTTTGCTTTATCTAGGTTTATAAATGTACCAAATAGGGCACTGTCATTTGAAGCTGATTTTAATCTTGAAATAGCTTGGTCAATATTGCGGAAATAGACAGAACTCAAGCCTGAAAGTTTACGATAAACAAAACGGTTCCCAATTTCAAAGGAATTAACATATTCTGGCTTTAAATCAGGATTCCCTTTATTCATGTTTAATAAATCCGCGTATTCATCAGAAAAAGGATTCAGCATTTTTATAGTCGGGCGATTTATCCTGCGATTGTATCCTGCAAAAACAGTAAAATGCTTATTTAACTTCCGGGACAAATTAATGGAATGGAAAAAATCAATGTATTCACTATTATTATTGTTGTTTTGCGAATTTGTTGTGTGTTCACTCCTGAGGCCTGCTTGAATTTCAAAATATTTTAATCTGGCATTTAAGTTAAAATAAACCGCATTTATCAGTTGAAGATAATTGAATTCATTCGCCAAAGCCGGATCATCAATCCATTCCCCTGAATTATTATTATAACTGTTAGAATTAAAATCATTCAACAGGTCTTTTGCACTAAAATTATAACCTGTTTCAAACAGAATTGAGTCATTAAAAGGGTGAACATAATCTAATGAAAAATCTGTTTCTTTATTGATTTGTTTAGAATAAGTATTTTGTAATTCAGTATTTTCACTTGTTAATTCAGGATAAAATGTATTGTTCATTTCATACAATTGGTCAAACAGTGAATAATGAATTTTTGAAGTTAAAAACCGTCCTTTGTTAAAGTTATATCTGTAATTTAGATTTACATCAATTGTGTAATTATTTAAATCTATATAAATTTCTTTTAGGGATTCGGTTTGTTTTTGTCCCATTTTAGTCAGTGTTTCATAATTTATTTGCCTGTTGGCATTATTGAACTTTTTCGACCCGATAAAAGAAATACCGATTTTTTGTTTTTTATTAATCGCATATTCAAAGTTTGAATTTATAAATGCATCATTAAGGTTCTCATCCTGCCTGTCGTACTGATAATAATTGTAAGCGTTTGGGTTTTCATAATTTTCACGTAAATGTTCTTTTATTTGAAATCTAGTGTTGTGTTTAATTCCGGCATTAACAAAAAAACAGGTTTTACTAGTCATTCCTGAATACCCGGCATTACCACCCACTATCTCGGAATACCCGGCATTTATCATTATGGTTGTTTTATTTTTTCCTGCTTTACCTGATTTTAAAACTATGTTGATAATGCCGGACATACCTTCGGCTTCATATTTAGCTGATGGATTATTAATTAGTTCCACTCTTTCTATTTGGTTAGCAGGTATTTGGTCAAGCGATTTTACAAGTTCTGATTTTTCGCCATTCAATAAAATTATTACCTTATCGCTACCTCGATAATTAATATTCCCATCAATATCTACATCCACTGAAGGCAGTGTTTGCATAACATCAATAGCAGTTCCTCCTGTAAGTGTTGTGTTTTTAGCAACATTTATAGTTGTTTTTTCAATGTTCTTTTCAATAAGATTTTTTTCTGCTGAAATCTCTATTTCTGATAATGAAAAACTTTTTTGTAGAAGGAGGAAATTATGTTTACTTTTTTTTGCCTGAATATCAATTATTGTTTCGTTCTGATTGTACCCCATATACGAAGCTATTAACTTATATTTCCCAGGTACAATATTCCTAATGGTATAATTTCCGTTTACATCTGTAATTACTCCTTTTGTTATTTTTGAATCATTTTGAGATATTATTTGAATCGAAGCAAAAGGTAATCCTTCTCCTGTTATGCTGTCTTTTACTATACCACTAATTTCGCAGTTAGTAACAAGTGAGTTTGAAAATATCTTTCCAATTACTATAACCATAAGAAGTATCAAAATACTTATTCTTATACTTATGCTTTTTGCTGTCATTAAGTTGTCATTTTTGGCTTGTTGGTAACGATTGTGTAACCACCACAATGGTGGTTATTTTTTAATTAGTTATCCCTTCAATTATTTGTTAAGAACCTGATAATCATTACAAAATCCATCCCCAACGGTTTTTACTTACGCTTTCTGCCTTTTTTCATATTAATTGCTCTTTTTTTAAACCCCATCATTAATATTTTGCAAATATATATGAAATAATTTTATTACACATAAAAAAAAAGTTTTTTTTACAGGAGAAATATACAAATAAATTTTAAAAATCCAAACTATCCAACGGACTTTTTATTTGATCAAATCCCTTAGTTGTGATGTGTGTATATATCTCTGTTGTTTTACTGCTTGCGTGTCCTAACATACTTTGAATATACCGAAGGTCAACTCCATTTTCTAATGAGTGAGTAGCAAAGGTATGACGTAAAGTATGCATGGTGGTGCGTTTTTGTATGCCTGCTTTTTCTACGGCTGCTTTTATTATATTTTGTATGCTGCTTGGCGAATAATCTTCTCCTTTTGCTCCTTCAAAAAGAAAATCTTTTGGACGGTATTCTTCTAAATATTTATCTAATACTGTTAAAAACCTCATAGAAAGCTTGGTATAACGGTCATTCTTTCCTTTGGATTGTTCTATTCTAATCTGCATCCGTTCTCTGTCAATATCTTTTATTTTCAGACGCACAATTTCACCAAGTCTCAGTCCGCTTGAATATGCCAGCATCAATATAGTTTTGTGTTTAATATTTTCAACACCTGCAAAAAGCCGTATTACTTCATCTTCATTCAATACGGTGGGCAATGTCCTCTCCTTTTTTGGTCTATCTATAAAATAAAATTTTCGCTGTCCGCCTAATACTTTTTCGTAATAAAACTTTACAGCATTTATTGCTTGATTTTGATAAGATGTAGATACTTTTCTATCCATAACCAAAAAACGCAAAAAACTAATAATTTGAGGTTCTTCAATTTTATTGATGTCGTATTTATGATAATAATTGATAAACTCTTCAAATAAGCCTTTGTAAGTCTTTATTGTCTTTTCGCTATAGCGTAATTCTTTTAATTTTAATATCATTTCTTCCGGACATTCCCTGTAATTTGGAATATCAAAAGCACTCATTTTTTTCAAGCCCTTACTTCCTGCCGGCTCTTCTTCATAACTAACTTTCAGCCCTTTTGCTGATGAAAGAGTTTGTATTTCGTTTAGGTATTTGTCCGAGAAAGGAATTGTCCACCATTTGTTTTTTGCATCCCAACTGTGATATGGATAAGTTTTTATTAGTTTTCTCAAGTCATTGTCAAACCCAAAAATAAGCTTCAACCGCCCTGTTTTGGTCTTTATTATAAGTATTTCTTTGTTGCCTAAAATACGAGTTTCCTTATTTATGCTAATGTCAAACTTATCATGTATTACCAATTCATCAATCCTGTCTTTAAAGTAATCATTAATTAAATCCAGATTGCCTGGATAATTGGGTATTTCCCAACAAAACATACGCCCATCCCACCGACTGTACTTTAATGTGTTAATGAACTTAATATCTCTGTCATTCTTTGGCATTTTCAGGATGATTTTCCTGCCAATTACTTCAATTTTAATGCAATTCCTGTCGTCCTTGATGTTTTGTTTTACGGTTTTTATTTCAGGTGGTTTTATTGCTTCTGGTTTTGTTTCATATATTTCAGATTTCTTTTCCTGATATTGAGGAAACACAATATCTGGAAACATTTTTTTTAACTCCTCAAAAGCTTCTTTTGTAAATGGGATATGCCAGGCACGTTGGGTTTTGCTCCATGCAGCATTTTTAATTTGTTTAATTTTATTTGAAATGTCTGTATTGTAAGGAAAATCGAGTTTAAGTCGTTCTCGCCCACGATGATTTATTTTACTTGCCTTAATCATTATTTATGGTGGTTATTTTTGTATAGGATGGATAGGTGCCATACAAATAATATCTTTTATTATTTGGGAGCAAAAAACTAAATCTTTCTATCCAGTCATAATTTCTATGTCGTATTTCGTTGTCAAAATATTTTCTTTCTTGTCAAGTTTGTAATTCAGTTTTCTATGCCTTGCTGGTAACGTAATAGTGTTTTATGCGAAAACCTGTGCTGAATTCATTTCAGTATTCAAAAATACATAAAAAATTGACATAAAGTAAATAATTATTTTTTTTTTGATTAAAAGCAAAAAACTGAATACTGAAACAAGCACTGAAACGATATTGAAACAACCCTGAAACAAGTTCAGGGTGACGTTGTTCAGGATGACGTTGTTCAGCACAGGTTTTTGCATAAAAAAACAACTACCGTCAAAGGCGGTTTAGTTCAACATAAATATATAATATCAAAATAATTATTACCCACTATATTCCATATAGAGCCAGAATTTTTATTACCAACTGGCGCTGCATTATCCGTCTAATGTTATCATATTTATAAATTCTTTTTCTGATATGATTTTAATTTTCAGTTTCTGAGCTTTAGCTAATTTTGCCGGTCCCATATTTTTGCCTGCCAAAAGGAAATCTGTTTTAGGAGAGAGCGAACTTGTATTTCTGCCATTGTTTTGTTCTATGATATTTTTTAGTTCATCTCTTGAAAAATGAGCAAAAAGACCGGATATAACAAAAGATTTCTCTTGTAAGATATCGGATTTATTAGCCTTTTCTTTTATGGCAAACTGAATTCCATTATCTTTAAGTCGTTTTATTATTGTTCTGTTTCTATGTTCTTTAAAATAATCAATTATGCTTTGTGCTATCTTCTCTCCTATTTCATCAACACTTATTAATTGTTCCAGTGTTGCAGAAGAAAGATTATCTATATTTTTGTAATGGTTTGCTAATTTTTTTGCAACTGTTGCTCCTACATATCTTATTCCAATGGCAAAAAGCACTCTGTCAAAGGCAACCTGTTTTGATTTTTCTATGCCTTTAAGAATATTATCTACTGTTTTTTCTTTAAATCTTACAATTCTTGTCTTTTCCGTATCCTGATTTACAAATTTTTTTTCAAGATTTATCAATTGTTCATATTTTAAGTCATATAAATCAGCTATATTATTTATTAAGTTATGAGCATAGAGAATTTCTATTTTCCCTTGTCCTAAGCTATCAATATTCATAGCATTATGACTTATAAAATGTTCTATTTTACCTTTTATCTGCGGAGCACAGCCAAATTCATTAGGGCAAAAATGTTTTACTTCATCTTGTTTTCTTATCAAAGGTGTTTTACATTCGGGGCAATATTCTTTATATTTTACAGGCACAGAATCTTTGGGTCTTTGCGAAAAATCAACTCCAACAATTTTAGGTATAATCTCTCCGCCTTTTTCAACATAAACCATATCATTTATTCTGACATCTAATTTCTTAATAATATCAGCATTATGCAAAGAAGCTCTTTTTACTGTTGTTCCTGCCAATTGTATTGGTTTAAGATTGGCAACCGGTGTTATAGCTCCTGTTCTTCCAACCTGATAGCTTATTGACAGCAGTTTTGTCTCAACTCTTTCGGCTTTAAATTTATATGCAATAGCCCAGCGGGGATTTTTTGCTGTAAAGCCAAGATTTTTTTGCTGTTTAAGAGAGTTCACTTTTATAACTACGCCGTCAATGTCAAAAGGTAAATCATTTCTTGCTTTGTCCCAAAAATTAATAAAGTCAAATATTTGATTAATATTTTTGCATTTAGTAATATGGTCAGAGATTCTAAATCCCCATTTTTTTGCTTTAATAAGATTTTCATAATGCGTGTCAAAAGGTAAGTTTTCACTAAGTATAAAGTATAAGAAGCAGTTTAGAGGTCGCTTGGCAACTTCGGCAGAATTTAGCATTTTCAAACTTCCTGAAGCGGCATTACGAGGATTTGCAAAAGGTGTTTCTCCAATATCAGTTCGTTCTTGGTTCATCTTTTCAAAGTCATTATGAGAGATATAAACTTCTCCGCGCATTACAAATTCATAAGCATAATCATTGCCTCGCAGTTTTAAAGGAATACTTTTTATTGTTTTAACATTAGCAGTAACATCATCGCCCTGAATGCCATCGCCTCTTGTAGCTGCCTGTTTTAAGTATCCGTTAATATAAGTTAAGCTAACAGATAATCCATCATATTTCAGTTCGCAAACATATTCTACATCTGTGCCTGTAATTTTTTTTACTCTCTCGTCAAAGTCAATAAGTTCTTGTCTGGAATAAGTATTTCCGAGAGAGAGCGTAGGGTATTTATGTTTGAGATGTTTAAATTCTTTTGCTATTTCGCCACCCACTCTTTGTGCAGGAGAATCAGGTTTGGAAAATTCAGGATATTCTTTTTCCAGTTTTATTAATTCTTCAAGGAGCATATCAAAGTCATAATCACTTATCACAGGATTTGACAAAACATAATAGTTGTAATTATGTTCTCTTATCTGTTTTGTTAATTGCCTGATACGATTTTGGGCTTGTTCAGGAATCATGTTGATTTTTTTAATTTTGACGTTTGATGTTTGAAGTTTAAAAAAATTTAGATATGAATTTTATTTAGTTTTTTTCAATTCTTTATTATATAATTGCATTAATTTATCTGTTCCTGCTCCACAGCTTATAATTGTTTTCATTGCCTGTTCTACAGAAATATCTATTATATGTACAAATTGTGATTTTATATGCATTATATTACCTGATGTTGGATTTGGTCCTGTTGGTATAAAGACAGTATAATAGTCAGCATCAGAATTTTTATCTGTAATAAAACCTGTTAATAAAGTATCATTTTCAAAGGGATTAATCAATGCAACAGCAGAGAAAAGAGTTTTGTTTTTTCCAATAAGTTGTGTTGTTGTCTCTCTGATTAATTTAAATCCGGGAATTTTTGATAATAAATTATAGTCAATAAATTGGTATAAATATTTACCAAGATTTGTTCTTACAACAGCTCCTATAACAAAACAAAGAGCTAATATCAAAGCAATAGCAATAATACTTGCAATAAATTCCTGTAAATCATATTTCAGAACAACATAATTTGTAAGAGGTTCAATTCTTTTACTAACAAAAGTAAAAATCCAGCCAAACACTCCGATTAATACAGCTATTGGCAGAATAACCACAACGCCACCAATTAAAGATGTTTTCAAAAACTGTTTTATTTTATTGATTATATTATTCATTTTTTTTATAGTATTTTATATAACCTGAATTATTATCCGCCTGAGGCGGATAATAATTCAAAATAAGTTTAAAAAACTTATATGGTTGATTATGAATTAATTATATACTTATAATATATAAAACTTTGGAAAAAGTTAAGTATTCCTTTATTAAGAAAATAACCTTATGGTTTAAAAAATTATTTATCTATTAAGTATGACCTGTAATAATAAAATAAACATCCAAAGGATTTATACACATAACAGGTATTTTGGATTCCGCGATTATTCGTTCTGCCCATGTAGTAAGTATGAAGTCAGGTATAAGTTTATCAGTTGTTTTTGTCATTATAGTAACTAAATCAGCATTTATTTTATTACTATATTCCATAACCTGTTTAGAAAAGTTTGTTGCTTTTTTATCAGCTAATTTTATTGTATAAGATATATTATTTTCTTTTAACACTTTTTTTATTTGTTCTGTATTTTTATCAACTTTAGTTTTCAGAATGGAATCCGGTTCATTAATTACTATAATATTGATAGTAGAGTTAAATTTGCTTGCAATATAAATAGCCCATTTAACTTTTTGTTTTGATTCCAAAGAAGCATCTAAAGGCAGAACTATATTTTTATATCCATTCCATTTAGCATCTTTTTTTACAACTATAACAGGCACAGGAGAACTTGTAACAACTTTAAAAGCATAGCTTCCTACAACATGCTGAATTCCTTTTCTGCCATGTGTTGGAAGAATTACAATGTTAGCACCTATTTCTTTTGCAACGTCACCAATAGCAGTAAATATACTACCTTGTCTGCTGATAAAACTTGTTTTAACATTGTGTTTAGCTTCAATATCAGAAGATATAGTTTTTAGTTTGTCAAAAACAGTTTCTATACCGAGTTTTCCCTTTTTCAACTCTGTTTTTGTATCCTTGTTAATTATATGCAGCAGGCAAATTTCGTAATTTAACAATTTGGCTATTCCTGCAGCATGATTGGCAACTGATGTAGCAACATCAGTAAAGTCAAAAGGTAACAATATAATATTTTCTTTTATTTTCATGTTTATTTTTATATAAAGTTAAAAGAATAGGAAATTTTGTTTTTTGCAAAAGTAAAAAAAATAAATTAAACTAATTATTTTATATTTAAAAGTTCTTTAATTTGTGATAAATGTAACATTTTTTTATTATATCTCAAAGAGATTTCTGATTCAGTAAAATATTTATGATTAGTAATAAAGTCTACTTGCTGCATATACCATTGTTTGAGAGAGCATTTTATTCCATATTCATTCCATTCGCGATGTAATTTTTGCCCTACTATAAAAAAGTCATCTCTTCCTAAATAGTCAAGGTCAGCATCACACAAAATTTTATCTAATAAAGTTTTGGGACTTTGAGGAATTTTAGTTGAAAGAACCATATTACAAATTCTATTAATTTCATTGGACTTATAATCAAAATCCGGTAATATTTCTTTGGCTATTTTAGCAGATTCCTGTTCATTACTTTTATATTTTATCAGGAATCCTATATCATGAAACAGAGCAGCTGTTTTTAGTAATGTTAGTTCGGTTCCATTTATATTTTCCATTTTTGCAATTCTTTTACTAGCTTCCAATACATCAATAGTATGATGAACTCCGTGATAATAAAGATTAGGTTTTAATTCTTTTTTTAATTTATCAAGGATAAATTTTTTGACTTTTGCAAATTTCATATTTTTTTAAGGTTATTGTTCTTATTTATTTTAAATACAGCATAACTAAATTTAAACACTGCAGATTTTTTTATACGCATTTATCATAATCAATCTTCGTTATCCCTGTTGGATAAAAAAATCAAACGGGATAAATTAGCCTTATATTTTTAATTCACATTGGCAAACAAATTTTTTTTGAATATAGTAACTATTTATTAGCAATTTTATTATATTTCTTTTCAAATAAAGTGTTGGGTATTATTCCTTTTCTATCTTTAGATAAATCTTTTTTTATTCTGTTAACAAAATACATATCTATTTCGCCTTTATTTTTTGCATATATTTTTCCTCTGTAAGAGCAATCAAAAAAATCTTTAATATATTCATAAGTTACGCCTGATATATTAATTTTATCAGCTTGACCTGAAGATTCCATTCTGCTTGCAATATTAACAGTATCGCCCCATATATCGTAAGCAAATTTTATTTTACCTACAACACCTGCAATAGCTTCTCCATTATGAATTCCTATTCTTAACTGCCATATTCTTTCGTGTTTTTCTTTTTGTTTTTTTTGGAGTTTTATCATAAATTCCTGCATATCAAATGCTGCCAGTATAACATCAACAGGATTTGTTTTATTTTTTTTTGGTATGCCACCGGCACACATATAAGCATCGCCTATTGTTTTTATTTTTTCAAGTTTATATTTTATACATAATTTATCAAAATATTTAAAAGCTCTGTCTAATTTTTTTATAAGTTCCTGTGAAGTTATCTCTTCTGATATTTTTGTAAATTCTTTAAAATCGGCAAACATCACAGTTACCATTTTATACTCTTTAGTTTTTGCATAACCATTAGTTTTTAGTTCATTAGCAATTTGTTTTGGTAAAATATTCAATAATAGTTTGTCAGATTTTTCTCTTTCTTTTTGTATTTCTTTTGTTCTGTCTTTTATAATTTTTTCTAATCTTATTTTGGCTTTTCGTAATCTTATAGTACTGTATTTTATAATAATAAATAATATAAAAGCAATTAATAAGACATATATAATATAAGCCCAAATAGTTCTATACCAAGGTGGTAATATTGAAAATTCATAGATAGCATCAGGACTTTCAACATCAAAAATATTTTTGGCTTTTACATAGAATTTGTAATCTCCAAAAGGCAGATTTGTGTATTCTTTTTTTGTTTCAAAAGACCATGATGACCAGTGTTTATCAAAGCCCTGCAAAAAATACTTATATTGATTTGATGCTTCATGATAAAAATTTGGTGCAGCATATTCAAAGTTAATAGAATTATATGAATATTTCAGGATTGGTTTTAAATGTTCGGGTTGAGTTAAAAATGTTCTTTTAATAAAAGTACTATCATAATTAGTGTCATAATAAACTCCTCCAAATACAACAGAGTCATTTTCAGTGGTATATACTTTTCTTATAAGAGTATAAAATGTTTGTTTATATTCATATTTTTTTCTGCCATCATATCTAAACAATCCATCATCACCGCCAAACCATGTAATGCCATTATCTTCGGGATAGATAGTCCATAGTTCTGTTTGAGGCATTGGTTTAAAAGCAGTAGTATTAAACAGATAAGTATTATTGTTTTGTATTGTGGCATTTCCTATTATTTTTTTTCCTATTTTTTTTGAAGACGTTTGCATCCAGATATTTGCTTTTTTATCTTCAAAAAGAATATTTATATAAAATGATTCAGGAATAATAGAATTAAGTGTAGTATCTTTAACAAATTTACCTGAAATTGACTTGTTTTTTGTGCTATCCTGAACAAAATGGTATAATCCATGTTCATAGATAAAAATTAATTTATTTCTGATACGGTTTATAAACAGGAGTTCTGTTGCCGGCAGTCCATTTTTATCATTAAAGCGGGTTATTATATAATTATGTTTAATAATTGAGCTTGTATCACTTTTTTGTTTCGCTATTTTTGATATTTGGTCTAAAACAAAAATACCATTAAATCTTGTTCCAAGCCAAATTTGTCCTGAGTTATCTTCTTCAATTTCAATTATTTCTTCATTTATTTCTTTTAATTTGTTATGATTATCAAATATCAAAATATCATTTTTTGTGTATTCAACATTTATTATTGACAGACCATCTTCTTTTGCAGCATATATTACTGAAGGGTTTTTTGCGGACTGATATATTTCAGTAAATACACCTTTACAAATTAGTTTGCTTTTACCATTTTTTATTTCATATATTCCATCAGAGCCAGATGCTAACAACTTACTTTTTGTTTTATCATAAATATTTTTAATAACTAAGAAACTCCAGCAACGGGTTGATATTCCCTGAATATGCCTAAAATTTAAAAAATCACTTTTATATTTTTTACTTGATTTACCAACATTAATATAATAAACGCCTTGCCATGTAGCAACATATATTATATTATTATATCTTATAACAGACAGGACAGCACCTTTTAGTCCTGATGCTTCATCCCAAAAGCTTAAAGGGGAATTTATTTCAGCTTTAGATATTCCATTATCCATAGCAAACCATAAAGATTGTTGATTATTCTGAGCTATAAAATAATGTGTATCATTTTGAATACCTTTTTCTGTATTTAAGGTTTGTATCAAATTACCTTTATCATTAATAATTACAGTGCCTCCTCCGTGTGTAGCAAAAGCAAAATCACCATTTTTTAATGTTATTGCATAAATCAATCTGTTTTTTTTAATAAAATCATCAACTTGTGTAGGAAATTTAACAATATTTAGATTTTTTCTTGCTGATTTATAATCAACTTTATTTATTAAGAACATTCCATTGTTTCTTGTGGTAATTAGAATTCTGTTTTTTTTATAAGCCAGCATTGATATAATAATCATATTGGCAAATTGTTTTCCTTTATAAACAGAAATTAGTTTATCATTATATAAAATTTTTAATCCTACATTTTTTTTCCATACATAAATGTTATTATCAACGATATAGCAATAACAAGGACCTATTTTTAATATTTCAAAATTTTTGCCATTCCATTTAAATAATTTATCATAAGAGATAAAATAAACATATTTATTGCTTGTATATATTTTTTGAATATTAAAATTTTTATACTCTCCAGGGATTTTATTTAATAAAGAGACGTATTTCATTTCTCCGTTTATACATGGAAATAAATATCCTAATTCGGATTTTGAGCCCACATAAATAACATCATTGTTATCTATGGCTAATGCTTTGGCAGTATGATTTTTTGGCAGAGCAATTAATCTCCATTTTACGCCATCATATTCCAGTACTCCATCTCCATTTGCAAAATACATCACACCTCTTTTGTCCTGAACTACTGCCCAATTTTGTGAATATGCCTTATACTCTTTTGTTGTATAATTTTTTATTAAAGGTGTTCCTGTTTCATTTTGCTCATTAACTTGTGCAAAAATGAGTGTCTGTATATAAACACTTAAAAAAATTGTTAATAATATTCTCATTTTATATAATACTGATACAATAGTGATATTTTTTTTAATTTAAAAGCGCAAAATTATGTAAAATAAATTTATAGCAAGATGTTTTAAATGTTTTTGCCAAAAATTTATTTTGAGCACTGTGTAGTTTTTCGGGTCAAGTTCAAAAGTTGGGGACAAATCTGTATGCATCTCGCTATGGTCAATAATGAACTGGGTTGCTGATGGGATATCAGAAGAATACCACCAGATGTTTAAGCTGTCTTCAAATCCGGGATTTTGGACAAGATTTTGTGCAGATAAATGTATGGAAGAGTATAAAGCAATTAAAATTATAATTTTTCTCATCTGTTTATACCGTTGGATAGGCATTCTACGGCATTTATGTTTTTGTAATTGGCTGATATTTAGTCGTTTATATTATTAGTCATTTGTTGTCATTGATTGATTAACCGTATAACCATTTTGAAATTTAATAACTTGTAAGCATTTTTAATTCTAAGTATACTGAAACGAGTTCAGCACATGTTTTAGTTCATTTTAAATATTTTGAATTTCATAATTCATAATTTTTAATCATTTTTTTTGTGGAGGTTTATTCTGTAAATAATTTTATTTGCCACGAATTATTCACTTTGTTCATGAGAAGTTCGTTAAGTTCATAAATTAAAAGTAAATTAATTCACTTTAGGCGAACCAAGAGGTAAATAACAACTAAAATATTACTAAAACATAGGACATATAAAAGATTTCTTTTTCCTGACAAAAGAACCTTTTCTATCTATTAAAATAAATTTTCCAAATTCCAAATTCATAGAAATTTCATGTGAACCACGGGTAGTTTCCAAGCCAAGCTTTGAAATAGTTATATCATAGCTATATCCTATCCTGATACGAGAATTATCATTGATTTTTTTATTTATTCCGAGCATAATTATTACAGCATCATACTTCTTTGCACTCATCAAAAAGTTTTTATTTCTAGTCCATAAACCTATATATATAGGATCTTTAAAGACATTCATTCCTATCGTAACTGTCTGTAATTTATCCTGATGCTCATAAATTAATGCAGGTGCACATATAATATTATTAAATGGTATTTCAGTATTTGCATGAGCAACTTCTTTTAAAGGAAGATGTGTATCACCTGTTTTAAAAAAAGAATTATCCGGCTGTGTTAAATGATGAACTGATACACCGATTGTATGAATAGCATTTTTTTTACCGCGTTTATTCTTTGAATATCTTATAACAAATCCTGAACTAAAATCAAAATATCCTGTTATCGCACTATTGGGAGGATGATAAAATGATGTAGGATAAATCTTACCCATAATCTTATCAAATTGGTCACTAAACTCTAATTTACCCCAATCAATACTTCTCTGCACATAAGACGCCATAAATCCACCCTGTATAAACATAGTACGTGGTATGATTATTAAACGGTGAGAATAAAGTATGCCTCCTGTAGTATTCTTAACAAGTCCTTCGCCCTCAACATCAGATATACCAATAATACCTAAGCCACCTATTTTTAAATCCTCAACATCTAAACTAAAATTATAAGTATTAAAAGCACTTGGAACACGAGTCCATAAAGACCTGTAATTAAATCTTACATTTAATCCTGAAGTAATGCCTGTATAAGCAGGATTATAATATAACGGATTATAATAAAACTGGGAAAAATTAGGATCCTGTGCCTTAACAAATATATTAAAAAATATAAGTTGTAGTATAACAAAAACCAATATTTTTACTCTTCTATTATTACACATAATATCTTTGTTCTTTTTACTCTAATCTAAATTATCACTAGTATCCGACCAAATTTAAAAATTCAAATAAAGTCGTTTCTAAATATTATGAGATTAATTCTAATTTCATTTCTAATTGGACACTAATACTAAATTATATATAAAATTAAATTTGAAGCAACTTTACTATTATACTAATATACTAAAAAATTAATAACCAACGGGTTAACCCATTGGTTATAATATAAATCACAAACTTTTTAACCTATAAATTTATATTTCAAATTATTTTACAATTGTAACAGTGCCTGATTTTCTGTAAACACCATTATCATATTTTTTTCCCTTCCATGTGCTTTCGTCATAAAATGTTGCCCTTACTTTCCAAACATATACATCAGGAGACAACAATTTACCATTATAATACCCATCCCAACTCTCAGCCGGTTCTGTATCTATAAGTTTAGAAGATTCCCACAACAAATTTCCCCATGTATCATATATCACTATATGATATTCCTTTATACCAAATCCTTTAGGTATAAATTTCTGAACTTCCGGATAAGGACTTGTTGGACAAAAAGCATTTGGAACAAATAAGCCCTTAAAAAAATCTACACCAATCTCTTTTTCAACAGTATCCTTACATCCATATTCTGTCGTTGCTATAAGTGTTACCAAATATGTACCATACATATCATATCTGTGATTTGGATCTACTTCTGTTGATGTAGTACCATCTCCTAAATCCCAGTCATAAATAATAGCACCTGTCGTTAAATTCGTAAACTGAATAGTTCCGTTATTAGGCGGAGGATTATGAACATTCTGATAATCAAAATCAGCATTAGGATTAGGATAAACAGTAATAGTATCCTGAAAAAATAATGTATCACTACAACCACCATCTCCAACAACATATAATGTTACTGAATAAATACCATCATCCTGATAAATATGTAAAGGATTCTGCTCGGTAGATATTGTGCTATCACCAAAATCCCAATAATAATCATTAACATATATTGAGAAATCCGTAAACTGAACTGTTAATGGCTCACATCCATTTGCCGGAGTAAAAGAAAAATTAGCAACAGGATAAGGATAAATACTTACATTTTTTGTTATTGAATCAACACAACCATTAGAATTAACTACTATTAACAAAACATTATAATCCCCTACTGATGAATATAAATGTGAAGGATTCTGAACTGATGAAGTATCTCCATCGCCAAAATCCCAATTCCATGAGATTACTAATGCCCCTGCACCATCAGACATATCAGTGAAATATGTCGTGTCTCCGAAACAAACAGATGCATAACTAAAGTCAGGCACAGGTAAAGAGTCAACAATAACATTTTTTATAATTGTATCCTTACAACCATTTTGATTTGTTGCAATTAATTGTACTGAATATAATCCGGAACTTAAATATAAATTAGAAGGATTTTGCTCTGTTGATGTCCCGCCATCGCCAAAATCCCAATCCCATGAAACATTAGGGCTACCAAAACTTAATGAGGTATCTGTAAAAGTCGTATATACCCCTAAACAAACAGTATCTGCAACAAATCCTGCAACAGGCAATGAATCAATAACAACAGTATTTACAGCAGTATCCTTACAACCATTATGATTTGTTACTATTAACTGGACTGTATGTGAGCCAGGTGTTGTAAATATATGAACAGGATTTTGAACTATTGATGTATCACCATCGCCAAAATCCCAATCCCATAAAATATTTGAACTGCCAAAACTTAACGAGGTATCTGTAAAAGTCGTATATTCTCCTAAACAAACAGTATCTGCAACAAAACCTGCAGCAGGTAAAGAATCAATTGTAACAATCTTGGTTATAGAATCAATACAACCATTAGAATTAACTACTACTAACGAAACATTATAATCATTTTCTGTTAAATATAAATGTGAAGGATTCCAAACCGTTGATGTATTACCATCACCAAAGTTCCAATCCCATAAAACTACTAATGCTCCGGCACCATCAGACATATCTGTAAAATGTGTTATATCACCCAAACAAGTATATTCATAACTAAAATCAGGAATAGGTAAGGAATCCACAACAATATTTTTTATTATTATATCTGTGCATCCATTTGAATTAAATACAATTAGTGAAACACTATGATTTCCTGGTGTTAAATATAAATTACAAGAATTTTGATTTGTTGAAGTATTACCATCACCAAAATCCCATAGCCACGAAACTATTGGAACTCCTGAACCATCAGACATATCTGTAAAATATGTTGTATCATTTAAGCATACTTCTGTATAACTAAAATTAGGTACAGGTAATGAATCAACAACTACAGTATTTGCAGCAATATCATTACATCCATCTTGATTCGTTACAACCAATTGTACTGTATGTAAACCAGGTATCGTAAATATATGAACAGGATTTTGCTCTGTTGATGTCCCGCCATCGCCAAAATCCCAATCCCACGAAATATTAGGACTGCCAAAACTTAATGAGGTATCTGTAAAACTTGTCTGATAGCCCAAACAAACAGTATCTGCAACAAATCCTGCTACAGGCAATGAATCAACAATCACGTTCTTTGTTATTGTATCTCTGCATCCATTGGCATTAGCTATAATTAATGAAACATTATGATTTCCCGGTGTTAAATATAAATTAGAAGGATTTTGCTCTGTTGAGGTATTACCATCGCCAAAATCCCAATCCCATAAAACTATTGGAACTCCTGAACCATCAGATAAATCAGTAAAATATGTTGTATCATTTAAGCATACTTCTGTATAACTAAAATCTGATACAGGTAATGAATCAA
>Ga0307991_1001309_pt1 | contig 17512 bp, 12 predicted proteins | sample EllFjometagen131_FD_203146 | JGI IMG/M metagenome (GOLD analysis project Ga0307991, IMG submission 203146) | Marine microbial communities from Ellis Fjord, Antarctic Ocean - #131 | ecosystem: Environmental > Aquatic > Marine > Unclassified | place: Southern Ocean | collected 2014-10-08
CGCCGTAAAGCCAGAACAGGCAGAAATCCTCAGACGGGAGATCCGATTAAAATTAAAGCGCGCAATGTGGTAAAATTCAAACCCGGCAAGACATTAAAAGATTCCGTGTAATAGAATTAAATACAGTTAAAAAAAGGGGAAATATGATAGCCTATATCATATTTCCCCTTTTTTATGACTTAGTATTATATCATGCCTCGTTTTCCTCGCCTGTTGAGCTATTTAAACAAGAGGTGTCGGAACGCCTAACAACCGCATGATTCCTCTTGAGTTGTCCGTCACCCCCATGGATATGCGCTGTATCCCAATGTGTGATTTAAATCACACGCCCGCTCAAAAAATAAAAAAATAAAAATCTAACATATAAATAATGTGTTGCAATGCCAAAACCGTCACCGGGCCATCCGGCTCCGATTACCAGACCAGCATCGGCATTGCGTTTTTTATTTGCCCGGACAAAAAACCGGGACAGGACAGACATCTGGACACCGCAGGCACGCCCGGCAGATCCTTAAATATGCCGACTCCGACATTGCGGTGTACTGGCAAGGCGAAAGCCAAGGTTGCTGTTCCTGTTGCCCGGGGTGTTGTTGTTACGATTTGCCGACCGGCAGTTCCTGGCGTTGTTGTTCCAGCTACCGCCCCGGTTCACATGGTTCTCGCCGCTGTTTACGATGCCCGCCCCCGAATGGCGACCTGAAGGTCGCCGCTACATTGTGTATCGCCTCCGGCCCATGTAGCGGAAACCTTTAGGTTTCCAATTAATACACCGGGGTGTAGAAAAAATACCGATTTGATGAACGTCGAACATCGAACGCCCAACATCGAACGGGGTGGCGTCCTGATTTATATAAGACGGAGCGCAGCGACTTCATTTCGACATTTCATCCTTGACGCGATACTATGATCGAATCGAAAAATTTGTATAATCTCCCGCATATTCGATCTCATCTGTCTTTATATTTAAAACAGAGGCCATTGGCGGACCTTTTTTACACCAGTCAACGGCCTGATCCACTTTTTCGGATTCCCCTTCAAATACCGCCGCTACCGACCCGTCCGACCGATTTCGAACCCACCCGAAAACGCCAATCCGTTCAGCCGCCTGGCGGATTTCCATCCTGAAAAAAACGCCCTGCACCCTGCCGCTGATGATTGCATGAACTGCTTTTTTCACATTCATAGGTCGCCCCTATATCCTAAATTTAATAGAAATCAAAAATATTCAGGTCACCATATTTTTTAAATCTGATTCATTGATGCGTTGAACGCCCATGGCCTTTGCCTTATCCCACTTAGATCCCGGCGAATCACCAGCAACCAGATAATCCGTCTTGCTGCTGACGCTGCCGGTAACAGCCCCCCCCGCCCCTTCAATCATTTTTTTGGCCTGTGGCCTTGTCATGGTTTCCAGCTTACCCGTCAAAACAAATGTCAGCCCTCTCAACGGCGCATCGCCCTTAACATTTTTTTCTGTATCCTTTTCGATGATGATCCCGCTTTTCATTAGCCGATCAATGATATTTCGATTTTTTTCCTGAGCAAAAAAATCAACAATGCTGTGGGCAACGATTGGGCCAATGCCTTCAATCGCTTTAAGGGTTTCTGCGGTTGCAGTAAAAACAGACGCAATATCCTCAAATTCAGCGGCCAGTATTCGGGCAATGTGTTCACCCGCATGCCGGATGCCAAGCGAATACAAAAACCGCGCAAAACTGATCCGCTTGCTTTTCTCGGTAGCAAAAATAATATTTTGCGCCGATTTCTCGCCCATGCGGTCCAGATCCATCAACCCATCAACGCTTAAAGAAAATAAATCAGCATAAGAAAAAATTAATTTCCTGTCCACCAGTTGATCAATCAGCTTGTCGCCCAGACCGTCAATATCAAAGGCGCCTTTGGCTGCAAAATGCTTGATCTTGCCCTGGATAATTGCCGGGCATTCATCGTTTACACAGCGGGTGGCAGATTCTTCGTCATCACGAAATACCGGCATACCACAAACCGGGCAAACCAACGGCATAACAAATTTTCGTTCACTCCCGGTCCGGTTGGAAGAAATGACTTTAACAACTTCAGGAATAACATCTCCGGCACGCTGAACAAAAACCATGTCCCCGATACGGACATCTTTTTTCATAATTTCATCTACATTGTGCAGCGTTGCCCGGCTGACCATAACCCCGGCCACATTCACCGGTTCCAGATGCGCAACCGGGGTCAACGCTCCAGTTCGTCCCACCTGGACCTGAATATCCAAAACCCGTGTACGTTCCTGCATTGCTTTAAATTTTATTGCAATCGCCCATCGCGGGCTCCGGGAAGTCTCCCCCAGCGTCTGCTGATCTTTAAATCGGTCAACTTTGACCACAAGCCCGTCAATCTCATATGCAAGTTCCAGGCGCTTTGCGTCCAAGTCCCTGTAATACCCCATCACTTGGAAAAGTGACGCTTTTGAAAGGATCAGCGGGTTTATTCGCAACCCCAGCTGTTTGAGCTTTTGCAGGGTCTCTGCCTGGGAATCGGTTTTCAATAAAGTCGCATCGCTGACATTATATATAAAGATCTCCAAAGGCCGCAGGGCGGTGATTGATGAATCCAGTTGACGCAATGATCCGGCTGCGGCATTTCTCGGGTTGGCAAACAAGGCAAGATTCTGGTTTGCCCGTTCTTCATTGAGTAGTTTAAAATTTTCCTTGCTGATAAATACTTCACCGCGCACCGCCAACAATGCGGGAACAGGCAAAAATTTGTTCTGCTGTAGCTGAAGCGGTACTGTTTGAATCGTTTTCACATTTGCGGTTATGACTTCACCCGTGACACCATCCCCTCTTGTTGAGGCCATTATCAATGTTCCGTTTTTATAAACCAGTTCAACGGCAACACCGTCAATTTTGGGTTCAGCCGTATAAAAAATATCCGTATCTATCTTTAATAGTTTTCGGATACGCTGGTCAAAGCTGATCAAATCATCCATGTTAAAGCCTTTATCAAGACTCATCATCGGCACGGTATGTGTTATTGTATCAAACTTTTCAAGGGGTGGGGAACCGACTCTTGCGCTGGGTGAATCCGGACGTAAAAATTGCGGCCAGGCTTCTTCCAGTTCAATAAGTTCTTTCATCATGCGATCATATTCCGCATCGGAAATAACCGGATCATCTAGGACAAAATAGCGATGATTGTGTTGATGAAGTTCCTGCCGTAGAAATGCAATCCGGGGTTCAATTTCCAGTCCTGTATTTAAATTTAAACTGTCAGTCATATGTGTTCTCAAGCATATTAAAAAAATTTATAGTTCAATGATGAATTAAAATTGACAAACTTGTAAAAAGTCGGATTTCGATGGCAAAAAAAAAGCTCCACCAATTTTATAAAATTGGCGAGGCACGCAAATTCTGAGTGATGATTTGTACTTAGCGTACCATGAAAAAACGAAGGATGAAGCGCAACAAAGAATTTGAATTTTTTACAAAGTCATCAGAAATTGCTGATTATGTCACATACTTGATGGCGGCGGTCTTTAAAAACAGGATGTTTAAATCCAGGCTTCCATTTCAGAGAAGACAGCTCATCGGAAACAATCAGAATGCACCCCACATCAATTTTACGAAAAGTACCCACAGAAAACAAGGCCGCTGCTTCCATTTCCACTGCCAAAGCATTTTTTTTCAAATAATATAAAACTTTTTCTTTTGTTTCGCGATAAATAGCATCTGTGGACCAGACCGGTCCTTCATGAAATGTGACTTTATTTTTGATAAGGGTTGATTTTATTTTTTCCTGAAGAGGAACGCACGGAAAAGCTTCTGAACGTGGCGCTGCAATATAATTTTTAGAGATTCCATCATCAATAAAGGATTTGTCGGGGATAATGACATCACCAATCCGGACATTATCGGAAATCGCCCCGCACCAGCCAAAAAAAATGACTTCGCGAATACCCCATACAGCCAAAGATTCCAGCAAAATGACCGCATAAGGGGCACCTATAAACGGACCGATGAGACTTATTGAATTATTTTCATACCCGTAATTTAAACGGCTCATTAAAATGCGGCGGGATTGACTATTTCCGGTTTTTAATAAACGATGCAAATAATCAAGGTCGGGCGGATTGGCAACCATCAAACACCGTTTGCCCAGTTGCGATGGTTGTTTACCCATTATCGGATTGATGATGGCCTCATGGGTATCCATAGCTATCTCTTGTGTTTTTTATGAGGAATTTTAAAAAAGGTTGAAGGTGGAAGGCTGAAGGATAAAATTTGTAAATTTTTCCCTAAAAGCCTTCCACCTTCAGCCTATACAACTTAACTATTTCATCGGATCAACCCGGGCGGCCATATCATCCTTGATTTCATCGATCATATCATAAAGCCACAGGACATCTTCAATGGTCAACCTTCCCGCTTTGGCCGGCCGTCTTTCTGTTCCGTCTTTTTTCATCAAAATACGCGGGCCAATCTGAAGCTTCGGCTCCCCTTCCCCATACTGATTAATGGAAACCATCAGACCGGTCTCTTTGCATTTCCATTCTTTAAGTGCTTTATCTTTTTCTGGATCATAACCTGCCATAACCTTATACCTCCGTCATTAATATGTTATAATTTTTGTTTTGTTGTTTTAAATGAATCAGGTAGAAATTTTAGAAAAATCAGCCAGTAATTCAAACAAACCGGAAATTTGTCCCAAAAGAGCCAGACGGTTTCTCCGGATATCACTATTTTCTGCCATAACCATGACATCATCAAAAAAACAGTCCACGGTTTCGCGCATGGACGCAATCTCTGCAAACGCCTTATCAATATTTCCGCTTTCAATATGGCGGACCACCCGTTGTTCGACGTCTTTGTACATATTGAATAAAGCCGATTCGGAACCATGATCAAAAAGTGATTCTTTAACAGTTCGTGAAACCGTTTCAGATGAATCGGCCTTTTTGATAATATTCACCACACGCTTAAACGCGGTGGCAAGAATTTCAAAATCAGGCGCTGCTTTTAATCGCTGTAATGCATGGGCCTTTTGCCAGATCGTCGGGATATTGTCTTTTGAAACAGCCAAAACAGCTGCGACTGCATCTTTTGAAACACCTTCCGCTTCCAGTAAGTGGTCCATTCTTCCTTTTAAAAAGTCTATAATCTTCTCTGTTAATGGGCCAATTTCAGATGCATCACATTTATCAAACAGCTGAAGACTCTTTTCAATAAGATCATTTAAAGAAAATGAAAACTTATTCTTTAAGGCAATTAAAATAATTCCATTCGCCTGTCGTCGAAGCGCATATGGATCAGAAGCACCGGTGGGGATCAGATTAATACTGAAACAGCCACAAATCGAGTCAATTTTATCTGAGATACTTAAAATCGCGCCTTCAAGGCTTTCCGGTAAAGGCGCGCCGGAATACGTCGGCTGGTAATGTTCCTCTATTGCCGTACCCACATTGTCCGGCTCTTTTTGTTTGTATGCGTACACACGCCCCATAATCCCCTGAAGTTTGGGAAATTCAACCACCGCATGACTGACCAGATCAGCTTTGCAAAGACCGGCAGCCCGCTGAATCTGAGCGGTCTGTTTCTCATCCACGCCCTGAATGCCTGCCAGAAAACCGGCCAGTTTTTCAATCCGAGTGGTTTTGTCAAACATGGAACCAAGGTCTGCCTGAAATAAAACAGACTTTAACTTTTCTTTCTTTTCATCCAGCGAATTTTTCAAATCCGTATTAAAAAAGAACTGGGCATCCGCCAAACGGGCTCTTAAAACACGTTGATGACCTTTTGCAACAAGATCCATGTCATTGGCTACTGTATTATTTACAGCCACAAAATACGGCATCAGATTGCCCTGAGAATCCTCAACCGCAAAGTATTTCTGGTGAACCCGCATGGAAGTAATTAATATCTCACGGGGCAGCTCAAGAAATTCATCATCAAACCTTCCCACAACAGCTGCCGGATATTCAATGAGATTAGTGACTGTATCCACCAGATCATCATCCGGTATTACCTGACCATTGATTCGGGCAACAGCCTCATTCATCTGAGCAACCAGTTTCCCTCTGCGCAGACTGATATCCGCAATAACAGACGCTTCAGAAAGGAGTTCAAGATATTGATCCGAAGAAGATAATTTTATTTTTTTCGGTGCCATAAAACGATGTCCGAATGTGTTCCGACCGCTTTTCACATCACCGACCTGAAATGAAATGACATCTTTTCCCAAAAGCGCTACGATTGTGTGAATCGGTCGGGCAAATTGGATTTTTAATGCACCCCACCGCATGGTTTTTGGAAAGGAAATGGACAATATGACTTCAGGAAGAATTCCCTTTAAAAACGTTTTCGTTGCAATGCCGCGTTCGGTTTTCACGGCATAAAGATATCGGCCTTTTTCCGTTTCTTTAACCTTCAATTGCTTTGGTGACACATTGATTTTTTCAGCGAATTTTTGTCCCGGAACCGTGAGATTGCCTTTGTCATCCATTGCAATCCGCTCAGGTGGCCCCATCATTTCAACAGATAATGAGGTTTGTTTTTCTGCGACGTCATCAACAATCACCGTCAAACGCCTGGGGGTTCCATAAATATTAATTTCACCGTGACCAATACGGGCATCTGCCATTTTTTTACGCAGAATTGATGAAAATGATTCTAAAGCAGGTGAAATATATCCTGCCGGGATTTCTTCGGTTCCGATTTCCACCAATAACCGATTCATAGTTACTCCTATCAATTTTTATAATCTTATTTCAAAGCGTATGCCGCTTAGAATTAACAAATAAACAATGTTCATTATTTTATTAATGGAAAGCCCATTTCTTCTCTCTGCTTAACATATCCTTCAGCACAGGCGCGGGCAAGATTTCGGATCCGTCCGATATATCCGGTTCGTTCTGTAACGCTGATCGCACCGCGCGCATCGAGCAGATTAAACATATGGGAACACTTCAAACAATATTCATAAGCCGGCAGCACAAGCCCGGCGTCAATGGAATGCCTGGATTCTGCTTCAAACGTGGTGAAAAAATTAAACAGCATGTCAATATCCGCAACTTCAAAGTTATACGTTGACTGTTCAACCTCCTGCTGGTGATGAACGTCTCCGTAATTAATTTTACTGTTCCACTGGATATCAAAGACATTATCAACCCCCTGGAGATACATACAGATCCTTTCCAGGCCATAGGTTACTTCCACCGGAACCGGATAGACCTCAATACTGCCGGCCATCTGGAAATAGGTAAACTGGGTTATTTCCATACCATCCAGCCAGACCTCCCACCCAAGACCTGCCGCACCCAGGGTTGGAGATTCCCAGTCATCTTCAACAAAGCGAATATCATGATCTAAAGGATCGATGCCCAGAATTTTCAGGCTCTGGAGATACAATTGCTGAATATTTTTAGGAGACGGCTTGAGAATAACCTGAAACTGGTAATAGTGCTGCAATCGATTCGGATTTTCACCGTATCGGCCATCCGTTGGCCGCCGGGATGGCTGCACATATGCCACATTCCAGGGCTCCGGGCCAAGTGCTTTCAATAATGTTGCTGGATGAAAAGTTCCGGCGCCGACTTCCATATCATACGGCTGAACCAGAACACACCCCTTTTGGGCCCAAAATTTTTGAAGTCCGAGAATCACATCCTGAAAATACATATTTCTATCCTTATCAATTCTAAATATAAATCAAATTCGATATTTTATACATGACAGAGCCCACTCTAAACAGGTTGTTGAAAAACGTAATGAGCGAAGTAAAGACAAGATAAAATTCGGCGAAATAGCGGAGTTTATTCCTATAAATGAGCATTTTGAGCCGAATTTTAACGCTGTATTGACAAGCGCAATAGTTTTCCAACAGCCTGTTAAACCGGACCTGTTAATAATCCGCTTGCGTCAATATTAACATCCAAAAGACAGGCTTCTTCTCTTTCTGAAAGGATCTGCTCCCAGACAATTCTTAATTCCGATATTTTGTCCTCATTACCCAGCGCCCAGACACAGCCGCCCCCGCCGGCTCCGGTGAATCGTGCACCACAATTATTATCAAGGGCTAAATTGACAAGCTGCGAACCGGTATCATCCAATACATCCGGCGTCATCTCAACCCGGATGGCTGTTTCACGATTTAAATGTTTTACCGCTTCTTCGATGTCAAATGAAGAAAAAGCATCAACAAACGAACGGGTGCAGTTTACAATTTCAACCCACTGGGTTCGGCATTCACCAGTAATAAACTGTTTTACCCACTGCCCGTTGATATTTTTGGATTCATGGGGAATTCCGCAATACGCCAGTAACAGGTGATTGGAAAATAATTCATACTGTTCCGGTTTCAAAAGCGGCTTGCGAATATAGGGTTGAGAAAATCCAGCACCCTTCCAGTACCAGGCATTAATACCACCGTAAACAGCTGCCAGCTGATCCTGGAATCCGCACGGCACCCCGGCCACACTTTCTTCAATGCCATGGGCCAGCAACGGAATCTGATCATATGCAACCATGGGTCTGCCTGATTTCTCCAACAGTAAATTAAATGCCGCAATCAGGGCAACGGCAGCAACCGAAGAGCCACCCAATGCACTGCGCGGCGGAGATGTGGATTCAATAATAATATGAATGGCGTCAATCTGAAAATACGCCGCAATGGCAAACATCAGCCCCATAGGATGATCAAAGGGCACCTTTTCGACAGGATACTCAGCACTTTCAAATCCCTTTGAAGATATTTTAATAACCCCTTTTTCAAACGGGACAATCTGAACCCGGGTGCGCATGGCAAGAGCGATATTGAACGTACAGGGGTTAAGATACGACAGCGGATAGTAAAAACTGCTGATATCCAGCGTACCGCCCATATCTATCCGGCAGGGGGCAGAGGCTTCGATTCGTTCAGATTTTAATATTTCATCTATGATAGTGCGCATTCGTACTAACACCGGCTAAAAAAACGTATTCCAAAATTGAACGATATTATGGCATCTGGGATCGTAAATTTCGCAGAAACTTTAGGCTTTTGGGTTCTTTTCCAATATGAAAAACAATAAATTTTTCCAGAAACGTAAGTCCTTCACTTAAAGATGTCCGGCTGAATTTAAGACGCCCGGCTGTTTTTAAGTCGTTTTCCTGAATCCATAAAAGCTGTTTAACAATGCCTTTGGTCAGGCTCAGGGCGTATAATCTGCTTGATGAACATCCTTTGCATAGTATCCCCCCCTTTGCAAGTTCAAAAAAGAGCTGAGTTCCCTTGATATCATCTATTTTTTTATGGCACATGCTACACGCTGAAAAATTCGGGGACAGTCCTGAAAAACGTAAAAACCGAAGTTGAAAAATGATGCTTAATTCCTCATTTCCGATAATTGACGAATCCAGCGAATCCAGGCAAAACCTTAGCAAATGATAAATTTGGGGCTGTTCTTTTCCTTCTTCCAGCCAGAGATTAACCAGTTCCGCCCAGTAACTCGCATAGGAGGTTTTCATAATATTGCCCCGGATATCTGAAAACGGATTTTTTAATGCAGCATCCTGTAAAATGGCCATCCCACGTCCACGCGGCGGCCGGCATTCGATATGGAGTACGGAAAAAAGCTCCAGCACACCGGCAAACCGTTTACGGCTTTTTTTGGCATTTTTTGCGATGACTGTAATCTTACCCCGGGTCAATGACAGCAGCGTTACGATCAGATCATAATCACCATAAGATGATCGGCGAAGCAAAATGGCAGGCGTGGAAAATGTTGACATGGATCATTCAAATACCAAGAAGTATGGTGGCAACCTGGAAATAAATTAAAACACTGAGGATATCAATGGAAGACGTGACAAATGGACCTGTGGCAACCGCAGGATCGATATGAATTCGGGCAAACATCATGGGCATGAAAGAACCCACCAGTGCCGCAACAGTCATGGATGAAACAACGCCGATGGCCACCGATATTGCCACATCTATACTGTATCGGAATTGAACAAGGGTCCCCAAGAGGACGCCGTAAAATACACCTAAAATAATTCCGATAGCGAGTTCCTTGGACACCACAGACCATAAATCCCGGATATTAATCCGGCCGGTGGCAATGCCGCGGACAACGATCGTCGAAGACTGAATGCCAATATTACCGCCCATACCCATGATCACGGGAATAAACAAGGCCAGATAAGAAACCTGTTTCAGGCTTTCTTCAAAATAACCAATGATGAATATGGCAATAATACCGCCCAGAAAACTGGCAAACAGCCAGGGCAACCGAATCCGGGTGCTTCTTCCAATAGATTTTGTTTCAACAAACTCTTCCCCGACACCGGCCATTTTCAAGATATCTTCAGTGGCTTCTTCCCTGAATACATCGATCACATCATCAACGGTGACAATACCCACCATTTTTTCATCCTCATCCACCACCGGAACCGCCAGGATATTATAACGGGCAACAATTTTGGCGACTTCTTCCTGATCCATATCTGTGGTAACCGAAATGACCTCTTTCATCATAAAATTATGAAGCGGTGTCGACGATGGAACAACGACAAACTGGCGAAGTGAACTGACCCCCACCAGACGCTCTTTTTCATCCACAACGTAAATATAAAAAGGCATCTCAACATCAAGATATTCTTTCGACTGAAGCGATTCAATAACGTCTTTTGCCGTCATGTTTTCTTTTAAAGCGATAAAATCAGGGATCATTATCGAACCGGCAGTATCATCCTTGTATTGCAGGAGACCTTCCACTTCTTCTGATTCTGTTTTTTTCATCATGCCTAAAACAGCATCCGCTTTATCCTGGGGCAGCATCCTGATAAATGCCACACTGTCATCAGACGGCATATTTTCAATAATCTCAGCAAGTTCTTCTAAAGACAACCCCTCGATAATATTAAGACTGATATCTTCATCCAGTTCACTGACAACAAATCCTTTTTTTTCAGAATCATGGATTAGCTGAAATAATTTTCTCTGATTTGAGACGGACAAAGACGAAAAAACAGCCGGCAGATCAGCTGCATGTACTTTACTGATAATTTTCGCAAGACGGGCAACGGAACCCCGCCGCATCAGGCGTATAATCGTTTCTGTTAATATTTTGTTTCGTTCAACTAGCATTTACAATATCACTTTATTCTTGTGATTAAGGCAGCTCAATCGTTACAACGTCACCACTTTTTCCTAGAATAGGAATTGAATTCTCATTTAATAAAATTTTCACACCAGCAGCATTTCCCACTATTAAATTAATCTTCGCAGATGCTTCCAGTTCCATATGATCCATAGGGTGCAGAAAATATTCCAAGGGGTCTGAATTATCGATAATAATCGTCAATAAAGTGTCTTCAACGGCATCTATCTGCAAAAACAATTTATCATTTGGATGCGCTGAAAAGGCATCGGTCGTTAATTCTTCCACCGCCTCGGAAACCTTATAATCGGAAACCTTATAATCTATTTTTTCTGTATGGTTTTCTACCGCTTTATGAAGCAAATTTTCCTGAAAGTCATATATCATATAAACGGATAATACAATGATGATTAGCAAAAGTCCGGTCAATAAACACATCCGGAACAGAACTTTTTTATTGTAATTAAAAAATCCTGCTTCCGTTGTTTTAATTTTTTTATACGCTGACCGGTTGATTGCATAACGATCGACAATATCATCAGCATCAACACCGATATATTTTGCATATGCCCTGAGAAGGCCTTTAACATAAACCACATCGGGTAGCTGTTGATGTTCCTCAGCCTCGATAAGCGCCAGTTGATGTACACTGATTCGAATTGCATCTGCAACCGTTTCAATGGGTATCCCCATCTGCATTCGCATGGATTTAAGATACCGTCCAAACGCCATGAAGGAGGGATCTGGATTCAATATAGTATCGTTCAATGTACACCCCGGTAGTCTATGCCTGAATTGCGCCTTTAAAATTTTTAACGAATAATTTTAATATGCGCGTCCTCGCGAAGATCCTCAATCCATGACTGGAATTTTTCATTTACTGATTCTTCATAAAGCAGTTGACTGATTTCATCCGTCATTTCATTCAGTGTCCGACCGGCCGTTTCTTCAATATTTTCAACAAAAAACAGTTGATACCCCTGATCCGTTTCTGTAATTGATGAAAATTCACCGGGCTTTAGTCCTTTTATGACTTCGGCTATTTTCTCTGTTAATTCATCAAGCAAAAAAAGTCCAAGTCTGCCGCCATCTTCTGCATTCATAGCTTCTGAGTCTTTCTGTGCGATCTCTTCAAATGGTACACCGTCAATCAACTGTTTATAGACAGTCTCCATTCGGGAATAAACTATTTGCTTAGACTGGCTATCCATTGCAATGGGATAGGTCATCAATATATTGCGCAGCAAATACCTTGTCTTAGATGCGTATTTATCCAGATTATTTTCATAGTAATTTTCAATATCCGATTCGGTGGTAATAATTTTTGATTTAATTTTAATATTTACCAGTTTGTTCCTGAGAATCTGTCGCTTGATCTCTTCTCTGTATTCCTCCATGCTGACGCTGCCGGCAGTCAATGCCTTTCGAAGATCTTCATCAGAGTAATAGTTGATTGCCTTAACCTGTTCAATGGCATTATCGATTTCTCTTTCATCAACAAAAATGCTGGAATTTTTTATTTCCTGATCCGCCAATTTTTCATCAATCAGATTATTTAAAACCTCCATCCGGATTTTATAGATTTCTTCATTCTCCTGATCAGGTGAGAACCTCTTTAATCGAATCTGTTCCTCAAATCGGGATACCGTCTTGTTAAGTTCTACAAGCCTGACAATATCTTCATTCACGATTGCGACAATACGATCCACCACCTCAGCAGATTCCGCGACACCGGCAGACAATAAGGTAATCGAGATAAAAAATAAAACGAAAAAGGGCCTCAAAAAATACTTTTTCTTTAAAAGAAACGAACCAATTTTATTAATCATAATTTTAAAACCAATCTTTCTAAAATCAAATAAGTTATTATAATAATTGTTATTTTTAAATTATTGAAATTTTATTAATTAACATATCCGGCAATCTCCATCAAGATATTTTTAGTTTGCGCAATAATGACGCCCAATCCTTTTCCGTTAAGCATGACTTTTAGGCCATTATCAGGCATAAAATTATATTGTTTCGGATTTTTATCCACCATTTCAAGCATCGCAAACGGACGTTTTTGGTGTAGCTCAGAAAACCAGAAAAAAAGCACCTGTTCATTTAAATCCAGTTTTTTAACCCCTGCCTTGATTGAAAGTATTTTCAACATGATTTTTAACAGCAAGTTCCCCGCCTCCTGGGGTAAATTACCAAACCGGTCAATCAACTCCTCTTTAAAATCAGCGACCTCCTTTAATTCCATCATTTTTGCCAGTCGCCGGTAAGCCATGAGCCGCTGATCAATATCCGGGATATATGATTCAGGAATAAATACCGACATCGGAACATTAATTTCAGGCTCAAGCTTTTCAACAATGCTCTCCCCTTTTAATGAAGCAATAGAATCTTCCATCAGCTTTAAAAACATATCATAACCGACTGCTGCAATGTGTCCAGACTGGGAGACGCCCAGTGCCGCACCGCCGCCCCTGATTTTCATATCATTCATTGCAATCTGAAAGCCGGCACCAAGCCCGGTATGTTCCATTAAAACCCTGAGTCGCTTTTCAGCATTACGGGTTAGCGCGGCTTCCTTTGAAATAAAAAGATAGGCATACGCCTGTTCGGTAGACCGTCCAACACGACCTCTTAACTGATAAATCTGGGCCAGACCATACCGTTCCGCACGATTGACAATGATTGTATTGGCATTTGGGATATCTAAGCCTGACTCAACAATAGTGGTGCATACCAGCATATCAATCTCTTTATTCAAAAATTGAAACATGGCTTTTTCGAGTTTTTCTTCGCTTAAACGACCATGGGCAACTGCCAGCCGAACCTCCGGGACCAGTTCTTTCAGATATTTTGCAATATTCCAAATAGTGTTGATATTATTGTGAACAAAAAATATCTGTCCTTTTCGGTCCATTTCCTTTTGTATGGCTTCAACAACGATGACCGGATCAAATTCAGAAATATATGAGATAATTGACTGGCGATGTTCCGGCGGTGTCTGGATGACACTGATATCCCGAACGCCCAGCAAAGACATGTGCAGTGTTCGGGGAATCGGTGTGGCCGTCATAGACAGAACATCGACATTTTTTCGCATTTTTTTTAATTTTTCTTTGTGCTTGACACCAAAACGCTGCTCCTCATCGATCACGGCCAAACCCAAATCTTTGAACATTACATCCTTTTGAACAAGACGGTGCGTGCCGATGACAATATCGGATTTCCCTTCCTTTAACCTGCTCAAAATCGCCTGTTGCTGTTTCCTTGTCCTGAAACGGCTCAGACAGTCAATAATTACCGGATATCTTTCAAACCGCTCGGTAAAGGTTTTATAATGTTGTTCGGCTAAAAGTGTTGTAGGCACCAGAATAGCCACCTGTTTACCGTCATTAACGGCTTTAAATGCTGCCCGAAGCGCTATTTCAGTCTTCCCGTAGCCGACATCACCACATATCAGGCGATCCATAGGCGATGTGTCTTCCATGTCGCAAAGAACATCGTCAATAGCTTTCAGCTGATCCGCTGTCTCTTCGTAAGGAAAACTTGCTTCAAAACCCTGATAATAATTATCCGGCGGCGTAAACGCATTCCCCTTAATTACCTTTCGTGAAGAATATAAGGCAAGCAGCTCACCGGCAATTTTTTCAACTGATTTTTTTGCTTTCGCCCGAATCCGCTGCCAGGATTTACCGCCCAATTTATCCACGACGGGCGTAATACCGTCAACACCCATATATTTCTGCACCATATCCAGACGATCGACCGGCAGAAACAGTTTATCGCCATCTTTGTAAACGAGTAAAAGATAATCGTTTACGATCCCTTCAAAGGATAATTTTTCAAGGCCTTGATAATTCCCAACGCCATGTTCAATGTGCACCACCAAATCGCCGGAATTTAACTCGCCAAAATCAAGTAAGGCCGTCTTTATTTCCCCGGGTTTTTTCTTTAACCGGCGGCGGCGCTGTTTGGAACCAAATATTTCATTATCCGTTATAATTGCAAGGGATTCATCATACCATACGAATCCGGTCGAAAGATTCCCCAAACAAATATATATTCCTGATTTTTTATACTTAATTTTCTCTACAGGGGCTTCGGTCAGTCGGGCATAAATACCATAGGGTTGTATTAATGATTGCAGTCTTTTTATCTGAGATTCAGAACTACAGACAATCAAAGTAACAAATCCGGCAGACTGTTTTTCGTTAATCCATTCGGAAAGCGGTTCCAGAATATGTCTGTCTTTTTTTTCTTTTAACAACGCCGTACTGATTTCCGTATTGTTTTGCACCGAAAAATCAACCCGTACAGAGGAAGGTGGACTTTCCGCCTTCGGCGTAATTGCAGCGAATTCGTAAAACAGCAATCGACTTTCTTTTTTTATCCGTTCGCTTACTGATGACCAACTTAAATACGATGCCTCAGGATCAACGCACAGTCTTTGATCCTGCGCCGCAGTCAGATAATTTTTTGCTGCCTGGCCTTCCGCATAAATGGCCGATTTCTCGATTGCGCCAATCTCAGATTGTATCCACAAAGAATTTTCCGGAACATAGTCAAACAAAGTATCCAGATGCGGGTATACCAGCGGCAAAAGGCTTTCGATGCCTGGAAAAACGCCATCTTTACGGATCCGGTCAATAAATTCTTCTGCTACCTGAGCAGACAACCGATTTTCACTGACTTGATCCCGAACGCTGCGAATCGTCTGATTCATGCTTGATTTTTCAAGAACCGTTTCCCTGGCTGGCAAAATAATAGCTTCATTCACACTTTCAATCTTGCGCTGAGTTGCCGATGAAAAAAACCGGATGGAATCAACAGTATCCCCAAAAAGTTCAATACGCAGCGGATCCGGATACATCGGTGAATAAATATCAATAATGCCGCCGCGAACCGAATATTCGCCAAAATCCTCAACAAGGGTTACATGGGTATAGCCACTTGAATGTAGCTTGATAATAAAATTATCCCGGTCAATTTCTTCACCGCACATCAGCAACTCCGCATAATCACAAAGAACCTGTTTCGGGATCAGACGCTGAAGAAGCGTTTTAACCGGCGTTAAAATAATTTTAGGAGAATTGTTTACCGACAAATGATAAAGTGTATGAATCCGATTCGCCGCAGTTTCTTTATTATAAGAAATTCGTTTAAAAGGTAAAATATTATACGGAGGGAAAAGGATGACTTCCGGGGTATTGCTATCAGCAAAAAAGTGAAGATTCTCAGCAAGCTCTTCACATGCCTTAAAATCCGGAAGAACGATGACCTGGGTTTTATGTACCTCCCGGCACAGCCGTGAAATAAGATAAACCCTTTCACTTTTGCCAATACCGTTACATTGAACAAAGTCCTGTTCATGGCGAACAGCGTCGATTAATAACTGTATCTTATTCTCACCGGTTAACTTATCCATAATTGATCATTTTCCGGGATAAAACAATTATTTGAAAAAATTGAATCGCCCATCTCCTCTAACTCATAAATTTTTAAGATAAAAAACCATCTTAAACAACTGATAAAAACAGCTTGACGGTCATATAAGAGCATGTTACTGAAAAAAGATATTTTTTATGCCGACGTAGCTCAGCTGGTAGAGCAACGCATTCGTAATGCGTAGGTCAGCGGTTCAATTCCGCTCGTCGGCTCCATTTTTTTTTTTTGCGTTTTCCCTTTAATAAATTGAGCTATCTTTCTTAACAAAACTTTAACTAAAATTACAATCGGCATTTTTACTTTTTTAAAAATGCCGGCTATATAATGGCATTAAAAAACGATACAAAAAAAACCCAAAGCCAAAGCATCATAAGTATAAAAGCGAAAATTCCTCAGAGATGAGAAATACTTTCATGGCTTGTTACGGCTGATGCTCTATAAATTGGGCTTTTAACACCACCGTCAATGGAAAAAAAGAAAAAAATCAAACCGATATATATTTAAAAAATATAAATTTTGTTGACATATTCATCATATATATTTATTTATAATAATATTAGTTATATTTGCATTATATAAAATTTATTCTTAATAATAAGAATTAGATACAAATCTTCTTGATTTAACAATAAATTATTGGGGTCAATCCTTTTAAACCATAGAAAGATATGAACTTACCGGATGAAATCACTCTAAGAGAGGAGATTAAAGAAATCGCGGATAAAATCGATGCGATCATCAATACGGTAAATCAGTATTATCCGATGGATCAGGATTCAAGCCCAGCCAAAAATGAAAAAACAGATCAGCAGAATATTTAATTAAGCATATATGAAATATAAGATTACTAATCTAATCAGCCTAAGTAGGAGGCACAATGGCATTAACAAAAAATAAAATCGTTGAGCATGTAAATGAACTTGGGTTTACAAAGAAAAAATC
>Ga0307991_1001310_pt1 | contig 17502 bp, 13 predicted proteins | sample EllFjometagen131_FD_203146 | JGI IMG/M metagenome (GOLD analysis project Ga0307991, IMG submission 203146) | Marine microbial communities from Ellis Fjord, Antarctic Ocean - #131 | ecosystem: Environmental > Aquatic > Marine > Unclassified | place: Southern Ocean | collected 2014-10-08
AATAAAGAGGTTGTCAAAAAAGTGATTGATTTAATAGAACATTATTAATTATAATTTATATATATATTATCGTTAAACTCCTCAAAGGTTGAGAATAATTTAAATTATTCTCAACCTTTTTTGTAATTTTTATTACAATTTAATAAAAAAAATTAACATTGACAAAAGAATAAAAAAATAGTACAATGCGATTTACTCAAAATATAAAACAAATAAATGATTAATTAATCGGGAAACTAATTATAAAATTAATGTAAATTTTAAATTGACACAAATTCTTGTAATTTTATTACAAATATCAAAATTGAATGATGTAAATAAATTTATATTATAAAAAAATTAGGGAACTGTTGAGTATTTTGGAGTAAAAGTATAATTGAAGACTATAGCAAACAAGGAGGAAATATGAAAAGAAAAATTTTAATAGTTGGTGGAGTTGCTGGAGGAGCATCTGCTGCAGCTAGATTGAGAAGATTGAATGAATTAGATGAGATTATCATGTTTGAAAGAGGACCACATGTTTCTTTTTCAAATTGTTGTTTGCCATACCATTTAAGTGGAATAATACCAAAAGCAGAAGATTTAGTGTTAATGGATCCAGAAAGATTTATTACACAATACAAGATTGAAGCTCGTACTAATAATGAAGTTATTGCAATTGATAGAGAAAAAAAAGAATTAAGAGTTAAGAACTTACTTACAGATGAAGAATATACAGAAAGCTATGATAAATTGATTCTTTCGCCAGGAGCAAGACCGATTGTACCGCCTATAAAAGGAATTGAAAAGATAAAAGTATATACTGTACGTAATGTGGTAGATATAGAAAAATTAAATAAAGCTGTAATAGCTATAAAAAACCCTAAAATTACAGTTGTTGGTGGAGGATTTATAGGTTTAGAAGTTGCGGAAAATTTAAAAGAATCAGGATATGAGGTAACATTAGTAGAGGCAGCTAAACAGGTATTGGGACAATTTGATTATGATATGGTACAAATTATTCATAAAGAATTGCATGAACAGGGTATTAACTTAATTGTCGAAGATAAAGTTATTGCTATGGAAAAAGAAACTATTATTTTGGAATCAGGAAAAAGAATAGATACAGATATAACAGTATTGGCAATTGGAGTTATTCCAGAAGTAGATCTTGCTAAAAACGCGGGATTAGGAATAGGAACTACTGGTGCGATTAAAGTAAATCAAAATTATTTAACTAATGATAAAGATATTTATGCTGTTGGGGATGCTATAGAAGTTTATAATCCATTAACGCAAGCACAAATGAAATTACCTTTAGCTGGACCAGCACAAAAACAGGCAAGAGGTGTTGCAGATCATATTAATGGCAAAACTATAGATAATAGAGGGTTTATAGGTTCGTCAGTAATAAAAGTATTTGATTATAATGGAGCATCTACAGGACTTAGTGAAGAAATGATAAAAAAAATGGAATTAAAAATAGATTATGATTATGTTAAATTTATTCCAGGAGATAAAGTAGGAATAATGCCTAATTGTGAAGCAATACATTTTAAATTGCTTTTTGAAAAACCTACAGGAAAAATTTTGGGAGCACAAGTTATTGGAAAAGGGAATGTTGATAAGAGAGTGGATGTAATTGCTACAGCTATAAAATTTGGAGCTACTCTTGATGATCTTAGAGATTTGGAACTTACTTATGCACCACCATTTGGAACTGCAAAAGATGCAGTTAATTTTGCTGGATATATGGGTTCTAATTTATTGAATGGTTCTTATGAGCAAGTACATGTTACGGAACTTAGAAAATTGGTAGAAAGTGGAGCTGTAATTATTGATGCCAGAGAAAAAGATGAATATGATTCAGCTCATGTAAAAGGAGCTATTAATATTCCTTTAAGTGAATTTAGAGAAAGACTTAGTGAGATACCTACAGATAGACCTGTTTATTTACATTGTAGAAGTGGACAAAGAAGTTATAATGCGGTACTTATTCTTAATAATTTAGGTTATACAAATGCTTATAATATTTCTGGAGGATTTATGGGTATTTCATTTCATGAATTTTTTAATGATTTGCAATACAATAGAGAAAAAATAGTAACAAAGTATAATTTTTTATAAAAAATTGGAAAAGGAAGTGAGCAAGTGGAAAAAAGTAAATATATAATAAGAATAATTTTTGTAATTGCAATAATAATGTTTGGAAAATTTTTCTTATCTAGTTCAATGTTATTTTTTAGATTGTTAGTTGGAGTAGGATTGGGATATGCTTTGACTAGAGCAGCTATGGGATTTGCAGGAAGTGTAAATAGAGCTTATAATACAGGTTCTACAAAATTAATTAAAGTGTTAATGTGGATGTTTTTAGGGACAGCAGCAGTGAATATTGCATTTTTATATAATGTAGAGGCATCTTCATATGGTCTATGGATAAATCAAATTAATTTAGGATTGATTTTAGGCGGATTATTATTTGGATTTGGAATGACATTTTCAGCTTGTTGTGCATCAGGAGTTTTAACTGATTTAGTAACTGGATTGCCAAGAGCTGGAATAACATTGTTATTTTTTGGAATGGGTGTATTTTTAGGATTTCCATTACAAAAAACTGCATCTTGGATAACAGATTCTTGGTTTACAACGGAAACAGGAGCTAAATTATCAGGAGGAGTATATTTGCCAGATTTATTTAAATGGGATGGTTTAAATGGATATTTGGGAGCAATTCTATTGACAGCACTTTTTGCTGGAATAATAGCATATATTGCTAAAAAATATGAAGAAAAAAGAGTAATGAAAAATACTTATATTGGTGTTGAAAGTGAAAAAGAACAATATAAGATATATCCAGAAGATATCAAAAAAGAGTTTAAATTATTAAGCAAGTCAACATATGAGATTATATTTGTTAGACCTTGGACAATGAGAACAGGTGCAATAGCTATAACAAGTTTATTTGCTTTGTTAATGGGAGTAACTAAAATGGGATGGGGAGCTTCAACTCCTTATGGATTTTGGTTTGGAAAATTATTGCTAACATTGGGAGTACCAGTTGAATCGTTAGTAGAATTTACAGGGAAATCTTCAAAAGTATTTACAATGGCATTTTTCTCACATCCTATAAATACTCAAAATTTTGGTATAATATTAGGAACTTTTATTTATTTTATATTGGCAGGAACATTTTTTAAAGTTTTTAAATCTGAATTAAAAATTACATTTAAAGATGGTGCATTATTTGCTTTAGGTGGATTAGCAATGGGATTTGGAACTAGATTATCAAATGGTTGTAACGTAGGAGCTTTATATACTCCAATAGCTAACTTTTCATTATCAGGATGGATATTCTTAGTATTTTTAATACTTGGAGGAATATTTGGAAATAAAATTGCAGCAAAAATTAAAGGCTAAATAAAAAAAATAGGGGATGACTAAAGTCATTCCTTATTTTTTATTCGATTTATAAAAAAAATGCCCTCATTCCTTTTTATCGTACTTTGTTCGATAAATTCAACTAAGGTTCTATATAAAAATAGAACACAAGTTTCATTTACCGTTTTCTCCCTGATCAGACTGTATCACAATTAAAAAAATATTAAATTTTCTATTTTGTAGGGGCGAGGATTTCTCGCAATGCTGTCAAGCTAAGGCAAAAAAATAAATCACCCCGATCCCCTCTTCAAAAAAGAGGGGCAAAGCCAAAGATATACTGTCCAAGTATCATTTATTTAAGGTTAAATTAAAAAGTAGTTTTGTTTAGAAAGCTTAACTTGATGACATTGGGATTTCTCGGACAGGGCAGGAAAACCTTGCCCCTACAAATTTTTGTTTAAATATTTTTTTGTATGAAATTGCTTAAAAAGTAATTGCAATACAGTCTGGATAAGGAGAAACCTAATGCTAGGGTGTGTGGTAAAAAAATTAGATTTGATGTTTAATACTGTTATTTATTATATTGGAAACAACAAAGGTTATTTTATAACCGCAAAAGACTAGTTAATAAAAAAAGGAAGGAAATAAAATAAAATGGAATTGAAAAAAACTATAGGAAAAATAGAGGTTACAGCTCTTGCACTTGGTTCTATAATTGGATCAGGAGCTTTTATATTACCGGGGGAACTTTTTTTAAAAAAACTGGGGTTTTATAATGCAATAATTGGGATAATAATGGGTGCTTTGGGGATACTTATAATAGAAAAAAGTTATGGTTATTTAATAAATAAGTTTCCATTAGCTGGAGGAGAATATATTTTTGTAAAAAATAGTTTAGGGAAAAAAAATGCATTTATTTGTGGTTGGTTTTTACTTTTTGCGTATATATCAATAATACCTCTTAATGCAACAGCACTTTCTATTATTATAAATACAATTAGTCCTAAAATTTTACATTGGGGATATTTATATACTGTAGCAAGTTATCCTGTTTATTTTGGAGAAGTAATGCTAGCTATATTTTTATTATTTTGCTTTGCTTTTTTTAATATTAGAAATGTTAAAATAGCAATGATAGTTCAAAATATATTGGTTTTTTTACTTGTAGGAATAATACTTTTTTTTGCTTTTATTTTAATCTCAAGTGAAGGTTTTTCAAATGCTAATCTTCAATCTTATTTATCGTTTGAGAGTTTAAATATTTATGGAATATTAAAAACTATGGTAATTGCACCTTTTTTGTTTATCGGTTTTGATTGTATTCCTCAAATATCTGAAGAGCTAACATTTGAACCCAAAAAAGCATCTTTGTTAGCAATGTTAGCAGTAATTATTGGAGCAATGCTTTATATAATTATTATGTTTTGTACAACTTTTGGAATTCCAAAAGAATTATTGATAAATGGGAGCATTAATTGGGCTACAGGATATAGTATAGAGCTTTATTTTGGAAAAATCGGTTTATTATTTATAGTAATAGCTTTTATTACAGCTGTAATAGCTGGAATAAATGGATTTTATTTTGCAAGTTCACGACTTATACTTGCGATGGCGAGAGATGGAGATTTACCATCTATTTTTGGAAAAGTTGATGAAAAAAATAATACACCCAAAAATGCTATAATACTTATATTGATAATTAGTTTAATTGCACCTTGGTTGGGGAGAAAATCATTATTATGGATGATAGACATATCTTCAATTGGAGCTATGTTTGGTTATTTATATACAACTATATCTGCTATTATACTGTACAAAAAAGAATATAATAAGATAAACTATTGGAGCATTTTAGGTTCGTGTATTTGTTTTGTTTTTTTATTTCTTATGTTAACACCAGGATTGAGTACATCTTTAAGTAAAGAATCATATATGGCTTTTACTATTTGGTTGATATTAGGGGCGGTTATATATAGAAAAATGAAAATATTTAGAATGAAATAGTATTTTTTTTCAGTATATAAAAAAAAATTAATAAGCGGTTCTTTAATTACAGTTATATTCTTATTAATATTTGGTATAATAAGGGATTATTACACAAACTAGATCATTTATATATTATTGTTAAACCCTCAAAGATTAAAAATAATTCGAATTATTTTTAATCTTTTTTATTGATGAAATTATGTGAAATAGTATTTTAAGTAGATTGTAGAAATTATTGCAAAACGAGTATAGATAAAGTATAATAAGATAGTTAGTATTTTAAAAAATCAAATTATTATTGAATGCAAGAGAAAGAAGAGAACAATTAGCGAAATATTTAGAATCACAAAATTGGTATAAAGGATATGTGGTGTTTTATTATTTTAATAAAAGGAGAAATTAATGGCATTATTTAAATTAAATAATAAAGATGAATTAAAAGAAATTTCTAAAAATGAATTTAAGCTGGAAAAAGAATTACAAATAATATGTGAAGAGAATCTAGAAAAATTATTAGGTCTGAAATTTGTAAAAAGTGAGTTTTCAATTGAAAATTATCGGTTTGATACATTAGCTTATGATGAAGAAAGTAAGTCATTTGTAATAATTGAATACAAAAGAGGTCAAAATTATAGTGTAGTTGATCAGGGTTACGCTTATTTGGCAACAATGCTAAATAATAAAGCTGAATTTATTTTAGAATTTAATGAAAATTTTGATGAGATTTTAAAAAGAAAAGATATAGATTGGTCCCAATCAAAAATTATTTTTATATCTCAAAATTTTACAAAATACCAAAGAGATACAATAAATTTTAAAGATTTACCTATTGAATTATATGAAATTACAAAATTTAATAATGGTATTATTTCCTTTAATGAAATTAAAGGAAAAAGAATTTCAAGTAGTATAAAAAATATATCCATAGAAAATGAAATTATAAAAAAAGTTTCTTCAGAAATTAAAAAATATACTTTAGATGATTGTTTGAGTAAAGGGGGTCAAGAAATAATTGAATTATATGAAGAATTTAGTATAAAAATTGAAGAAATGATTTCAGATATAAAAATAGAACCCAAAAAACTCTATATTGCTTTTAGAAAAAACAAGAAAAACATTGTAGATTTTAGGTTACAAAAAAAACAATTAAAAATTTGGTTAAATATAAAAAAAGGCGAAATTGATGATAATAAAAACTTATTTAGAGATGTTTCCAATATTGGACATTGGGGAAATGGTGACTATGAAGGAATAGTAACAAGTAATAATGATTTAGAATATATTTTAAGTTTAATTAAACAAGTAAATAATTATTATAATAAATAAAAAAATGGAGGAGATACATGAAAAAATCATTTAATAATATTGAATATGAAATTTTGAATGAAATAAAAAATATAAAATATACAGGGATTGAGTATGATTCGAGAAAAATCAAAAAGGGAACAAAATGTCTCTTTTTTTAAATTGAGAATTGCAGAGATGCAATAAATATGGTATAATAACTTAAAAATAAGTTTATAAATTTTAGAGGGGAGACGAAAAAATTGCTTAATTCGATAGTTAGATTTCAAGAAATTGAAATAAATAATTTTAAAAATGTTCAAAAAGGAAATTTGGATTTTCCAAATTATAAAAAAAAGATATATTTTGATAATACATCTGAAATTATTGGTCTATATGGTCAAAATGGCTCTGGAAAAACTACTCTTATAGAGGCGTTAAAAATTTTGAAAATTGTTTTATCTGGTAAAGAATTACCTGGAAATTCAGGAGATTTCATTTTATCCTCTTCTAAAAATTCAAAGTTAGCTTTTACTTTTTATGTTGAAAAAGAAAATTTTGGAAAATATATTGTTAAATATGAATTTTTGATTGAAAAAACAGAAGATGGAAAAGCAACGATTACTCAAGAACGCTTATCATATAAAAAATTAGTTGCTGAAAAATGGACTAAGATAAAAGATATTATTTTTTTTGATTCTATGAATGAAGGTGGAATTTTTAATCCTAAAAAAAATATTGATTTATTTGATGAAAAAGAAAAAGATGAATTAAAATTTTCAAAGAGATATTGTAGAAAAGAAAAGATGTCATTTATATTTAATGATGAAACAAAAAATATTTTTAGACAAAATAATAAATTTAGTGAATATTTTGAGATTATTAATTTGTTAGAATTTTTTGCACGAGTAAATTTATTTATTGTTGATAATAGTCATAGTGGATTAATTAATGCCAATATTGTATTACCGTTTAGTTTTAGATATTTGGAGGAAAAAAGTTTATCTCAAGGTGATTTGGCTATAACCTTATTTAAATCATCAATTATTAACAAAAAAGAATTTATTTTAGTAAAAAAGATTATTCAACAAATGAATATAGTACTTAATCAAATAATACCAGGACTAGAAATTAAAATAAAAGAATATGGGATGCAACTAATGGAGAATAATCAAGAAGGAATTAATTTTGACTTGATTTCAAAACGTGGAGAAGTAGAAATAGCTTTAAAATATGAATCAGAAGGAATAAAAAAAATTGTATCTATTCTTAGTACTTTGATAGCAGTCTATCAAAATTCATCTTTTTGTCTTGCAATTGATGAGCTTGATGCAGGTATTTTTGAGTATCTTTTAGGTGAAATACTAGAGGTTATTTCTAAATATGGTAAAGGACAATTAATATTTACTTCACATAATTTACGTCCTCTTGAAGTATTGAAGAAGGATTCTTTAATTTTTACAACATCAAATCCAAAAAATAAGTATATTAGATATTCTAATATAAAAAAAAATAACAATCTTAGAAGTGTTTATATGAGAAGTTTAATTATTGGTGGACAATCAGAAATAGTTTATGAAGAAACAAATAGTTTTGACATTGTGAGAGCTTTTAAACGAGCTGGGAGGATTAGTGATGACAAAAACTAAAAAAATAATTTTATTTATTTTTGAAGGAATTACTGAAGAAGCTGCTCTAGCTGGAATATTTACAAAATTAATTAAGAATAACAGAGTAAAATTTTATTTTACATCAGGAGATATTACTTCAGATAATGCTACAAAACCAAGTAATTTGAAACGGAAATTGGGGGAACATGTGAAATGTTTTTTAGAAAAAAATTATTTAAAAAAGAGTAACATTAAATCTGTTATACATTTATTAGATACAGATGGAGCTTATATTGATGAAAAATTTATTGAAAAAGATAATAACTGTGAAAATTTTTACTATATGACTACTTGTATAAAAGCAAAAAAAGTTTTAGAAGTAATTGAGAGAAATAAAAGAAAATCTAATCTTATGGAAATTTTGTTGAATATGAATAAAGTTTTATCTACTGTTGATTACAAAGCTTATTATTTATCTTCTAACTTAGAACATGTTTTACATAATAAAATAAATGTTCCTAAATGTGAAAAAATGAAATTGGCAGAAAAATTTGATGATATGTATTATGGGAAAGAAATAGAGTTTATTGATTTTATTTCAAATTCTTCGATTGCGGTTTCAGGAAATCATAAGGAAACTTGGAATTATATAAAAAAAGATTTAAATTCATTAAATAGATTTTCTAATTTACATTTATTTTTTCAAGAAAACCAGAATTCTTATTGATTGAATTTTGGTTTTCTTTTTTATATTATTTTTTAAAAAAGGATTATTTTAAATAAATTAAGAATGAAATTTATATAATTAAAAAGAAAAATATAAATAATTGAAAAATTGAAATATATGAAGTATAATTAGGTAGGGAAGAAAAAATAGGAAAACGGAGGAGATATATGGAAAAATTATTTAGCAATATTGAACATGAAATTTTGAATGAAATAAAAAATATAAAATATACAGGAATTGAGTATGATTCGAGAAAAATCAAAAAAGGGAATATATTTTTAGCGGTGGAAGGATTTCAAGTAGACGGGCATAAATACATAGAAAGTGCAATTAAAAATGGAGCTGAAATGATAATTGTTTCCAAAAAAGTAGAAATTATAAATCCAGAAATTGCGTATATAAAAGTAAAAGACACAAGGAAATTAATGGGAAAAATCACATCTAATTTTTATAACTGGCCACAGAAAAACTTAAAAATAGTAGGAATAACTGGAACAAATGGGAAAACAACAACAACATATTTGTTAGAAGAAATTTTAGAAAAAGCAGCAAGATTTGGAACAATTGAATATAAAATAGGAGATGAGATAATAGAAGCACCAAACACAACTCCAGAATCAATGGATATAGTAAAAATGTGTAAAAAAGCAGTTGAAAAGAATTTGAAATATTTAATTATGGAAGTATCATCTCACGCTTTGGAATTAGGAAGAGTAGATATGTTAGATTTTGATATAGCAATGTTTACAAATTTAACTCAAGATCATTTAGATTTTCATGAAAACATGGATAATTATTTTGGGGCTAAAATAAAACTATTTGATAAATTAAAAGATAAAAAAAATGGAGTAGTGAATATAGATGATGAATGGGGAAATAAAATAATTGAAAAATATGGAGAAGTAAAAACATACTCTATGAAAAAGGGTGATATTGTAGGGGAAATAATAACTTATACAAATCATAATATGAAAGTTAAAATAAAATATGCTAAAAAAGAATATGAATTCATAACACCGTTAATGGGAAAATTCAATTTATATAATATAATGAATGCTTTTGGTGGTGCAATAGAATTGGGAATTAAACCAGAGGAGATAGTATCAAAATTAGAAAATTCCAAAAAAGTTCCAGGAAGATTTGAAACCATAAATGAAGGACAAAATTATATGGTGGTAGTTGACTATGCTCATACTGATGATGGTTTGAAAAATATTTTAGAAGCCTTGGTAGAATTGAAAAATAATAAGATAATAACTATTTTTGGAGCTGGAGGAGATAGAGATATAACGAAGAGACCTAAAATGGCAAAAGTAGCTGCAAAGTATAGCGACTTTGTGATTGCAACTTCGGATAATCCTAGGACAGAAAATCCAGAATTAATATTGAAAGATGTAGAAAATGGATTAAAGGAGTCAGGAATTTCTAAAAATAGATATGAAGTGATAGTGGCAAGAGAAGAAGCAATAGAATATGGAATTAGTTTAGCCAAAAAAGATGATATAGTTTTGATTGCAGGAAAAGGACATGAAACATATCAGATAATAGGAAAAGAAAAGATACATTTTGATGATAGAGAAATAGCACGAAAAAATATAAAAATGGCAAAAGATAAAGGAGGGGTAGAATGATTTATACGGTAACATTAAATCCTTCTTTGGATTATAATATGAAAGTAAATAATTTTGAAGAAGGAAAACTTAATACAATTGCAACCGAATACAAAACTCCAGGAGGGAAGGGAATAAATGTTAGTCAAGTTTTAAATAATTTGGGGCATAATTCTATTATACTTGGATTTGTTGGTGGATTTACAGGTGAATATATAGAAGAAAAGTTGAAAGAAAAGAATATAAAATGTGATTTTATAAAAATAAATCAGGACACTAGAATAAATGTGAAAATAAAAAATGGTAATTCTGAAACAGAAATAAATGGAAAGAAATTAGAAGTTTCAGATGAACAATTAAAAGAACTTTTTTGTAAAATAGAGGGTGTCAAAAAAGGGGATATTTTAGTTTTATCTGGAAGTATTCCAAATTCATTGAATAATAATATTTATGAAGAGATTTCTAAAAATGTAATGGATGGTGTAAAAATAGTAGTGGATACAACAGGAGAAGGTTTGAAAAAAGTTTTAAATCAGAAACCTTTTTTGATAAAGCCAAATAATCATGAATTAGAAGAAATGTTTAATGTGAAATTAGAAAAAATGGATGACATTATAAAATATGGAAAAAAATTACAAGAAATGGGAGCAGAAAATGTTGTTATATCAATGGCTGGAGATGGAGCTTTATTAATTACTGAAAAGGAAACATATTTATCAAATGTTCCAAAAGGAATTGTGAAAAATTCAGTAGGAGCGGGAGATTCTTTAGTGGGAGGATTTATGGCTGGAATTGAAAATGGAGAAGAAATATTAGAATGTTTTAAAATGGGAGTAGCGTCTGGTTCGGCATCAGCTTTTTCAGATGAATTATGTAAAAAAGAAGAAGTTGAAAAATTGATGGGAAAAATAGAAATCAAAAAAGTGAAAATGAGTATTGATATTTAGAAATATATTATTAGTGTCATATATTAATAGGGTTAATAAAACTAAAAGCGGAATAAATATAATGGAATCAAAAAAGGTATCTGGAGTTTATTCCAGATACCTTTTTTGTAATAATAACACTAAAAATCAAAATTTACACCAACGGAAACAATAGTAGGTAATCCAAAACCTATTCTACTTCTGATATTACCGTCTTCGGATAAAAACATCCAACCATATTCAAGATTAACAGGAACAATTAATAAGGCAGTACCTGCAGAAATATAATTTACAACATTATGATTTAACTCTTTTTTGATTTGAAGGTTAATCTCATTTTTATCAAGTTTATAGTAATTATTTTGGCTATAAACAGAGGTAATCGCTTTTTTGATTTCATTTTGTGTTGGATTATTTAAAATCCAAGTACGAGAAAATCCTAGCCAATGATTTAATCCAAATTCCTTTTTTGGATATCCTAATTCATTTTTATAAACTTTTCCCAATAAAACATTCCCACAAAAAAGCCCTAAACCAGTAGTTTTATATGAAGTGGTTTTTGATAATTCAATAACTTTATAATCGATTTTTGCATTATATGTTATATTTATCATAGATTCAGGTTTATTTAATTGAGATTCTGAAAAGATGACGGTTGTAAATAAAATGAATAATATAATTTTTAATTTCATAGAATACTCCTTTTATTTTTCAGATTTTATAGATTTAATATTACTTATATTTTTGATATTAGAAAAATGTAAGTGATATTTTATAAAAAAATTATAATTGTAAAATACTATTTTTTTTTATTTTTAATTAATAAAAAATGAGATAATATTTGATGAAAGAGAGGGATTAACTTTCATTAAATATTATTCTCAATTATAAAAATATTATCGGAAAATTAAGCGGATACTTTAATTGAAAAAAGAATAATCGTATGTTATAATTTAATTGTATTTTATGGGAAATATAATTAAATTATAACATAAATCTAAAAAAATGTAGTTTTGTGGTAAATATAAATTACTTCTCTTTAATAACTTGATCTTGATTTTTGTACATTTATTTTAAGATGTAGTATTTTCTTAGAGAAGTACACGGTTAAGAAAAACAGACTGTTTGAGCGTTAGCGAGTTTCTGTTTTTTGAGTGTGCAAGCTTAGAAAATCAAGATTTAAAATAACAGTACTGGCGTTTTTTGTTACTTTTTTTTGCTATTGAAAAAAAGTAAGGTTTTATTTTATAAGAAAAAATTAGAGTGGGTTTAGAATTGGAATATTTTATAAAAAACTTTATAACTATAAAATATAAAAAAATTAGCACTACTAGATAAAAGGGGGGGATAATATAATGAAAAATAATAAAGAAGAAATTAAGTATTTGCGAGTATTATCAAAGAATTATCCAAATATAAATAAAGCAAGCACAGAAATTATAAATTTGAAAGCAATATTAAAATTACCAAAAGGAACAGAACATTTTATTACAGATGTTCATGGAGAATACGAGGCTTTTTCTCATGTTTTGAGAAATGGTTCAGGAGCAGTAAAAAGAAAAATAGAAAATATGTTTGGAGATTCACTAAAAAAAAGTGAAAAAAAGATGTTAGCAACATTGATATATTATCCAGAAAAAAAAGTAGAATTAGTTTCAAAAACTTGTGCTGAAATTGAAGAATGGTATAAGATAACATTATATAGATTAATTAAATTATGTAGAAATGCATCAAATGGATATAGTAGATCAAAAGTAAGAAAAGCATTACCAGAAGATTATAGTTATATATTAGAAGAATTATTGAGTGATCAAAAAAGAGATAGCGAACAAGAAAAAGGTAAATATTTCAGTAGTATTATAAATACAATTATAGAATTAGGTCAAGCTAAAAAAATCATAATAGCTTTGGCAAAACTTATTCAACGATTTACTATAGATAAATTGCATATAATAGGCGACATATATGATAGAGGTCCAGCAGCGGAAAAAATAATGGATGCATTAATAAAATATCACAATGTAGATATTCAATGGGGAAATCACGATATTGTGTGGATGGGTGCGGCTTCGGGTTCTAAAGTTTGTATTGCCAATGTATTGAGAGTAAGTATAAGATATGCCAATCTTCATACAATAGAAGAAGGATATGGAATTAATTTATTTCCATTAATAATGTTTGCAATGGAAACTTATTCTGATGATCCATGTACTCAATTTTATCCAAGACAACTAAATACAGATTCTTTTAGTAGCAAAGAGATTGATTTAATAAGTAAAATGCATAAAGTAATTACAATAATACAATTAAAATTAGAAGGACAATTAATAAAAAAATATCCAGAATTTAAAATGAAAGAAAGATTGTTATTAGATAAAATAAATGGAAATAAAATAATGATAAATGGGAAAGAATATAAATTAACAGATACGAGTTTTCCAACAATAGATAAAAATGATCCATATAAATTAACAGAAGAAGAAGAAAATCTTATGGAAAAATTAAAGACATCTTTTTTAGACAATGAAAAGTTGCAATCTCACACAAAATTATTATTTTCAAAAGGAAGTATGTATTTGAAATATAATTCAAATTTAATGTATCATGGATGTATTCCATTGGATGAAAAAGGGAAAGTCAAAAAAGTGGAAATTAAAGGTGAAAAATATAGTGGTCAAAAATTATTAGATAAATTTGAAGAATATGCAAGAGATGGATATTTTAGAGAAAAGGGAGTCAAAAAAGATTTTGGAATGGCAATTATGTGGTATTTGTGGTGTGGAGCAGGATCTCCAATTTTTGGTAAACAAAAGATGGCTACTTTTGAAAATTATTTTATAGAAGATAGTGATATCAAAAAAGAAGAAAAAAATTATTATTATAAATATAGAGATTTGGAAGAAACAGCAAGATATATTTTAGAACAATTTAATCTAAATCCAGATGAAGCTCATATTATAAATGGACATGTACCAGTGGAAAGCAAAAAAGGGGAAAGTCCGATTAAAGCAAATGGTAAATTGATAGTAATAGATGGTGGATTTTCAAAAGCTTATCAACCGACTACTGGAATAGCCGGTTATACTCTGATTGCAAATTCTACAGATTTAATTTTGGTATCGCATGAACCATTTAAATCAACTAAAAATGCTATTGAAAGTGAAACAGATATATATTCAACTAAGGTAGTATTAGAAAAAAGTAAAGAAGAATTATTGATAGAAGATACAGATGACGGTAAAAAAATAGAAGAAAGAATAGAATATTTGAAGAAAATATTGGAAGCTTATAGAACTGGAAAGATAAAAGAGCAGTAGGTTGGAGATTTTTATTGTAATGTATAAAATATTATTTATCTGAAATCCCCTTTCTTTTTATCGTTTCCCCTTTACAAGGGGCAACTAAAGTGAGGGATATTAGGCGATTTTTTAAGGTCAAAAAAGTCTCCCCTTTGGAAAGGGGGAGATTTAGAGGGAGATTTTTATGATTAAGGAAAAACTAGAATTAAAAGAAGGAGTTACCTTTTTTGATTCACCAATTGGCATAATAGAAATAAAATCAAACGATGGAATGATAGTTAGTGTGAAATTTGTAGATGAAAAATTGTATATGGAAAATGAAAATGAAGTATTAGTAGAATCAAAAAAGCAATTGAAAGAATACTTTTTTGGAGAAAGAAAAATATTCACCTTACCTATAAAAATAGATGGAACAGAGTTTAGAAAAAAAGTGTGGAATACACTTCTTAAAATTCCATATGGAAAAACATGCTCCTATAAAGATATTGCTATAAAAATCGGAAATGAGAAAGCATCAAGAGCAGTTGGAGGAGCAAATAATAAAAATAAAATAGCAATAATTATACCTTGTCACAGAGTAATAGGAAGTAATGGAAAAATGGTGGGATATGAAGGTGGAATGTGGAGAAAAGAATGGCTTTTGAAACACGAAAGTAAAATAAATTCAAAAAAGGAGAAGGAGTATTAGATGAAAAAAGAAAAAGAATATAAAATTAATAAGAGTAGTTTAGTTTTACAATTTGTTGTCATTATATTTGTACTTTATTTTGTAGCTTTACTAACTCTTTTATATTTGGATAATAAAATAAATGAGATAAAAAGAAGTGAAATTATTTCAAAGGAAAAAAATACAATATATTTGGAAAAAAAGATGATAGAGAGAGATACAAAAAGTATTCTCGGTGATTTATATTTTCTTGAAGATTCCATATTAGATTACTTGGATAATAATGCAAATATAAAAAATGTAGAAAAAATATGGAAATCATTTTCAGTGCGTTCTAAAAAATATGATCAGATTAGATTTATAGATAATGATGGAAATGAAATAATAAGAATTAATTATAAAGATGAGAAATCTATATTATCTAAACAAGAAAACTTACAAAATAAAAAAAATAGATATTATTTTATTGAAACATCTAAATTAAATCAAGGTGAGATTTATATTTCAAAATTTGATTTAAATATAGAACATAATAAAATAGAAGAACCAATAAAACCAATGATTAGATTTGCAACAAGAACGTTTGTAAATAATAAACCTGCAGGAATGGTGATAGTAAATTATTTGGCAGAAGAGATATTAAGTGAATTTAACAAAATAAGTATAAATAGTTATGGAAATCTATATTTATTAAATTCAAATTCTTATTGGTTGACAGGAGGAAGTGAAACAGAAAATTGGGCATTTATGTATAATGATAGAAAAGATGTGAATTTTAAAAATAAATATCCTTTAGAATGGAATAAAATTTATTCTAAGAATAAAGTATTTATTACAGATAAAGGAGTATTTTTATCAGATAATACGGGAGTGGAAACTGTAAAAGAGTTTTACAAAAAACCACAATTAATTTCATCGGAAGAAGATATTAAGATTGTGTCGCTTATTAAGAGAGAAAGTGAATTAGGTTATATATTTTCAGAAAAACACTCTCAAAAATTTTTTAGAATTGCAAAAGAAAATAAGTTTTTATTTCTACTTATTACAATAATAAGTATTTTGATAGAAGGAATAATTATCATATATAAAAAAACATATTTAAAAATAAAATATCATGCAGATCATGATGGACTTACAAAAGCATACAATAGAAGAGCGGGAATTAGAATGTTGGAAGAATATTTTGAAAAAACTGGAAGAAGAAAAATAGAAAAGATATCAATATGCTTTATTGATGTGAATGGATTAAAACAAGTAAATGATATTTTGGGACATGAAGATGGAGATGAACTTATATTAACTGTTGCAGAAATAACAAAAAAGATTATAAGAGAAGATGATTTTTTAATTAGGCTTGGTGGAGATGAATTTTTATTAGTGTTTCATGGAATTAATCTAGAAAAAGCAGAATTTATCTGGAGTAGAGTTTTGGAAGAATTTGAGAAAATTAATATTAATGAAAAAAGAAAATATATAATAAGTGTTAGTCATGGAATTGTAGATAATGAGGTTTTTGGAGAAGGAATTATAGATAAAATAATCAAAAAAGCGGATAAAAAAATGTATGAAGAAAAGAAAGAAGTGAAACGAAATTCTTTTAAAGTTATAAAATAAGAGGGGGATTTATGTTTAGTTTTGTGAAACTACAGTAAATAATTCTGTTTTTGTGTTAAGTGCAAATTCTACAATGTTAAAAGACCTTTCTTTTTTTCTTGATAAAAAAAGAAACAAAAAAATCAAGTGCTGTTGCTTTAAGTTATAATTTTCTAAGTTTCATTACCTACAACTGAAAAACTCACTACGTTCAAACAGCATCAGTTGCTTAACGGTAATTTCAACAAGAAAATTTATAACTTTACGCAAATGCACAATAAAATCAAGGTCAAGTATATTTCAAAAATTGAATTTTAATTAGAATAGGGAGGAATAATGTTTTTTATAATATATAAAACAATACTTAATTTTATATTACCACCGGGCTTTTTTGTAATATGCTTATTGGTAACTTTAATATTGTATCTAAAATTAAATAAAAA